>Ga0247837_1001483_pt1 | contig 48285 bp, 40 predicted proteins | sample LaCtaG_2_FD_187115 | JGI IMG/M metagenome (GOLD analysis project Ga0247837, IMG submission 187115) | Freshwater microbial communities from meromictic Lake La Cruz, Castile-La Mancha, Spain - LaCruzMarch2015_14.5m | ecosystem: Environmental > Aquatic > Freshwater > Lake | place: Spain: Castile-La...
TCGCCCCTGTCCTTCGCCGACGCCGTGAGCTGGCTTGGCCGGGTGAGTGACCGCGACGACATCGCGCGGGTGGTGTTGCGGGCTGCGCGCAGCCACTTCGCCCGGGCCGCATTGTTGACGGTCTATCCCCACGCCTTCGTCGGCTGGCAGGGGGTGGGTGAGGGGTTTGAGGACATCGCCAGCGTGTCGATTCCCCGTGATGCCCAAAGCGTCTTCTCCCTCGTCGCCGACAGCTGCGCCCACTACCTGGGGCCCCTGCAACGCTTCACGGCCCACGGCAGCTGGGTGAAGTCCACGGGGAAGCGGATTCCCCGCTCGATGCTGGTGCTGCCAATCCTCGTGCGGGGCCGCACCGTGTCGTTGCTGGTCGTCGACAATGGCCACGACCAACACGTCGGCAGCGACGTGGGCGAGTTGTTGATCCTCGCCCGGCACATCGCCACGTCCTACGAGACCCTCATCCAACGAGGGTGAGGACTGTCAGACGGCCAGCACGCCTTGCAGGGTCAGCGGCGTGGCCCGGGTGATCTCGACGTCGACCAGCGTGCCCACGAGGTCGACATTGCCGTCGAAGGCCACGATGTGGTCGCCCCGGGTGCGGGCGGTCAGGCGCACCAGGCCGTCGACACGGACCGGGCGAACCTTCTTGCCGAGGGAATGCAGCACCACGCCGTCGTCGTCGCGAGGAGCGTCTTGTTGCTGGTCCTTGGGGTCGAGCTTGGCGGCGCCCTCGACGAGGACCTGCACGCGCTTGCCCACCATGGCCTCATGGTGTTGCAGGGCAATCTCTTGTTGGACCCGCAGCATCTCGTTGTTGCGACGACGCTTGACCTCGTCGGGGATGTCGTCGGCATCGCGGCGGTGGGCCACGGTGTTTGGCCGGGGCGAATACTTGAAGACGTAGGCGGTCTTGTAGCGGACGGCCCGCAGCAGCTCGAGGCTGGCTTCGAACTCTTCTTCAGTCTCTGTCGGGTAGCCGACGATCATGTCGCCGACGATGGCGACGTCGGGCATGCGCGACCGGGCCCGCTCGATGAGCTGCAGATAGCTCTCGGTGGTGTAGCCGCGGTTCATCAGCTTGAGCATGCGGTCGCTGCCCGACTGGGCAGGGATGTGCAGGAAGCGACAGATGCGCTCCGACGACGCCATCACGTCGAGGGTCTCGTCGGTGAAGTCGCGCGGGTAGCTCGTGAGGAAGCGCAGCCGCTTCATGGCGGGCACCTCGTCGTGCACGCGCTTGAGGAGCCGGGCGAAGGTGGTGTCGCCGTGGACGTAGTGGTTGATGGTCTGGCCGAGCAGCGTGATCTCGATGGCGCCGCCGTCGACGAGCTTTTGCACCTCGGCGACGATGGCGTCGGGGTCCCGATGGACCTCGGGCCCGCGGGTGAAGGGCACCACGCAAAACGAGCAGAACTTGTTGCAGCCCCGCGTGATGCGCACATAGGCCTGGGTGTGCTTGGCGTCCTCGTCGACGAGGCGACCATTGTCGAGGGCTTCCAGGCGGTCCATCGCCGCATCGAGGGTGCTGCTGCGGCGGTTGGTGTGCCCCGACAACGCCACCTGTTGGTGGGGGCGGGCCCTGGGCCGGTCGATGCGCAGCTGGGTCCGCTCAGTCTCCAACTGCTGCAACAGCGTGGGCAACCGATCAAGCTCCGAGGGCCCCACGACGATGTCGAGGTGCTTGAGCTTCTTTGCCAGCTCGCCCCCGGTGCGCTCGGCCATGCAGCCAAGGACACCGATGATGAGGTCGGGGTGCTCCACCTTGCGGCGCTGCATCACGCCAAGGCGCGACAGCACCTTCTGCTCGCTCTGGGCCCGCACGGCGCAGGTGTTGTAGAGGACGACGTCGGCGTCTTCGGCTTCCTTGACGAAGCGGTAGCCCAGGGTCAGCAGCTGGTCGCGGACCAGCTCGCTGTCGAGGATGTTCATCTGGCAGCCAAAGGTTTCCAGAAACACCCGCTTGCCCGTGGCCGTGGCGGAGCTGGAACCTTCGTCGTCGACAATGCGCAGGGCGGTGACCATGGGCCGACCGTAGCGGCCGGTATCAACCGCGCAATCCGGTCGGCCCGGGTTCATCGGCCCGTTTCAGGCGCGGGGCAGGGGGGCGCCGGGCTCGACGACGGCGAACAGGGCGTCGCAGATGGCGTCGATCTCGGCGGTCTCGTACAGCTCATCAAGCAGGGACTGCTCGGTGGCGTTGAACGCCAGATGCTGGGGGAGCAGGGACGAGGTGTGGGTGGGGAGCAGCGATGGGGTCATGGGGGTGCCTCCTGGTGCCCATTTCTCCTGCGCGGGGCGTCCCGTCGCCAGTTTCTGACCAGGTCACACAGTTCACCACCTGAATGCCCGAGCAGGCGCCGGGTTCAGGCCTGCGGCGACGACGGCACCACCGGGGTGCTGCCAAGACCCAGCTTGAGCGCGTTCACGAGCCCGAAGGAGGCCAGGGTGCGGGTGCCGTTGTTGACGGCGAGGAGCCTCGTGAACAGGGCGGGCTCGCGGGCGAGGCGGGCGATGGCGCGGCGGGCGAAGTAGGGATGGCGGGCCAGGGTGACGAGGCCGTGGGTCAAGATGGCGTGGTCGCGGAAGGCGGCGCCGCGGTCGCGGGCGTAGGCACCAAACGCGCTGTCGAGGGTGGCGCCGTCGAGGATGCGGGCGATGGCGTCTTCGGCGAGGGCCGCCGTTTTGAGGGCCAGGCTCATGCCTTCGCCGGTGATGGCGTCGATGTAGCCGGCGGCGTCGCCGACGAGGACCGCCCGGCCCTGCCACACGGCGGTGCTTTTCACGCGCAAGGGGCCGCAGGCGAGGGCTTTGTCGATGGGCTCGGCGCCGCGCAGCCGGTCGCGCAACGGTGCGCAGCCCTCGATGAAGGCCAGCAGGCGTTGGTCGGGGGTGCCTTTGGCGCCCGTCATCAAGGGTTTCTCGATGAGGGCGGCGACGCCGACGACACCGGCTTCGACGGGGGTCAGGTACAGCTCGTGGCCGCCGGCGACGTGGACCTCGACGCGTTCGGGCAGGGGCGTGCCCGGCGGGAGCCGGAAGTGCTGGCGGATGGCGTAGCGGGGAGCGCCGGGGCTGCCGCCGTCGAGGCCGAGCCGGTGGCGCACCATGGAGCGGGGGCCGTCGGCGCCGACGAGGACGCGGCCGCGCAGGACGCGCTCGTCGTCGAGGGTGACGCTGACGCCGTCAACGTCGGTGGCCACGTCGGTGGCGCTGGCGTGGACGAGGGTGGCGCCAGCGGCGGTGGCTCGTTGCCGGATCGCGAGGTCGAGGTGACGACGACGAACCCCGCGACCGCGAGCGCCGCCCTCGAAGTCGCCGCGGGCCACCACGCCGTGGCAGTGGTAGAGGATGCCGACGAAGGGCTGGCCGCCGCAGGCCTCGACGACGTCGCCACAGCCCAGGCGTTCCAGCAGCTCGAGGCCATGGGGCAGCAGGCCTTCGCCGCAGGGCTTGTCCCGGGGGAAGTCGGCCTTGTCGACGACGATGACGGCGATGCCGCGGCGGGCGAGCCCCAGGGCCAGGGCTGCGCCACCGAGGCCACCACCCACCACAATCACGTCGGCGTCATGCGCTGCCATGGACCTTGCCATGGGGCTTGGATGCCACGGCGACCGCAAAGGTGCACCTGCCTCGTCGTGGCGCAGACCCGGACACAAACGGGTCAGGCAGGGACGGCGTCACGGGCGACGACGTCAGAAACGACGACGTCGCCCGGGAAGGCGACGACGTCGTTGATGGCTGGCGGTGGTTGGATCAGCCCTCGGAGGGGCAGTGGGTTCCCTCAGCGGGGACGACGCCGCGCACCAGGTAGTCGTTGAGGACGTTGGCCATGCAGCGGTTGAACGTGCTGGGCGTGTGGCCAGCGCCGTCGTGGATGACGAGGCGGGCGTTTTCGATGTTGCCCACCACCTCCTCGCCGGCGGCGAGGGGCGTGGCGAGGTCCTTGGCAGATTGCATGACGAGGATGGTCTGTTCGACGTCGGGGGCGGTCATGGCCACGCCAAGTGGGTCCAGCGGGGCGCCGAGGGCCGCACACCAGGCGTGATCGGTGGCGTAGACTGGGCCGAGGGCCGAAAACAGCGAGTAGGCCTGGTTGGCGTCGAGGGCGTCCTGGGCCGAGGTGGGGGCGAGCTCTTCGGCGCAGTTGGTGAGGAAGTACACGAGGGCCGACGAGGCGACCGCACCGCTCGTCTCGCTGCTATTGTAGGCGTTCGAGAGCGATTCGAGGACGGCGCCGTCGCCGTCGAGGGCGTCGGTCAGGGCATCGACCAGCAGGGAGTAGCCGCTGGGCTGGTAGAGGGGGAGCACGATGCCGTAGGCGGCTGCCAGCCAGGTGAGGGGCGTGCCGTCGCCGCGGGTCAGGGTGCCGGCGTCGGCGTCGGCAAGGACGCTCTCGATGGCTTCGATGGGGTCACCGAAGGTGCACTCGGGAGCGGACGCACAGAACGTGGCGAAGTCGTTGACGGCGACGGCGGCCTCGGGGGCCTGGTACTTCATGAACGTGCGCGCTCCGCCATGGGCCACGATGCTGGAGTCCCACGCCACCCGGTTGAGGTGCTCGGGGTAGAACTCTGCGTACGCCTGGCCGAGGGCCGTGCCGGCGGAATAGCCGAGGAAGTTCAGGCGGGGCACGTCGAGGGCGGCCCGCACGGCGTCGAGGTCGGCGGCGTGGACCCGGTACCCCATGTGGTCGATCATGCTGCCGTGTTGGGCACGACAGCCGTCCAGAAACGTGCGCCGCACGTCGACCTGGGCTTCTGCTTCCGCCAGCGTCGTCAGCGGGCCGGCGGCGGCCATCACGGCGGCGAAGTCCGAGGTGCAAGTGAGCGGCGTGGACCCGCCGCTGCCGCGGGGATCCCAGGTGAGGGCATGGAAGTTCTCGTGAAGCTCGGGCACCGAGGCCGCCCATCCCTGCAACACGGGCACCCCGGGACCGCCGAAGCCGCCGAAGTTGACGGCGAGAATGCCGATGGGGTTCGCGCTGCGGGCTGGCAAGAACCCGGCCCGGATTTGGATCGTGTCGCCGTCGGGTTCGGCGGGGTCGACGGGGACGTCGACGAAGAAGCACGACACACCACCCCCGCAGTCAAACGCATCGGCGGGAGGCACGAAGCGGGCAGGGTCGACCTCGATGGGCGCATCGGGCACATCCACGACGTCGTCCACGACATCGTTCTCGACGTCAGGGTCGCCGCAGGCTGCGCCGCAGGCCAGGGCGAGGGCGACGAGGGGCGTGTGGAGGTGGGGGCGGCGCACGAAGCGGGCAAAGACAGGGGACATCGCGGTCTCTCTTTCGTCGGCGACGCGGGCATGGCGTCGCTTGTGACGGTGAGAGGCGGGCTCCATCTGGATGTGACATTTCCGATCGCGGCGACCGGATTCAAGCCTTTGGTTTTGTGCCAAGTGATTGAACAATAATGACTATGTGACCGATTCGTGGTCGGATTCATCGGTGCCAGCCGATGAATGTGAAGACAATTCAGATGCTTCTTTTCACGCCAGGCACTTGAACACCGGGGGCTGATTGAGGCAGCGCGGCGGGTTGGGTGGCCGGAAAACGGCGCAGTGTTTTCGCTGCACGCCGGGTCTTGGTTCTGTGGCGGTGCCCTGGCGGGCGCCCGCACCTTGCGATGCAGGCCCACAGGCCTCAGGGGCGGGCCAAAACAACCGTGGTGTCGCCGACGATGACGATGTCGTCGCCGACGACGGTAACGTCGTTGGGGTTCAAGATCGGCGCGCCGGCGAGGGCCACCGTGCTGCCCGCGGGCAAAGACCCGGACAGGAACGGGTCGCCCACCACGAAGCGGCTCTCGAAGGTGACGAGGTCAACCCGGCGGATGGTCTGCCCCCCGGTCTCGGCGACGTAGAGCACGGGGACGCCGGCCTCGATGCGCCCGCCCAGACCCGCCGGAAAATTGAGCAAGGCGACGTCGGCGCTGCCGTCGGCGGAGCCTTGAAATCCCGGTGAGCCCAGCACCACGGTGCTGGTGCCGCCGTCGACGTCGATCTCGCGGATCACGTGGTCTTCGTTGTCGGCGACAAACAGTCGACCATCCACCAGGGCCAATCCGACGGGCAGCACGAGGTCGGCGATGACGGCGCTGACGGTGCTGTCGTCGAGGTTCACAGCGACGACGCGGGCGCCGGCACTCTCGACAATGAAGGCCACGCCGCGGACCTCGTCGACGGCGACCTCCCAGGGATCGTTGAGGCCGCTGCCGATGGTGCTGACGGTGCTGGTGCCGAGGTCGAGGGACCGCAGGGCGCTGTTGCCGGTGTCGACGATGAACAGGGTGCTGCCGTCGGCCGACAGCGCCAGCCCCGAGGGGAACTCCAGGCGGGCGGTGGCTGCGGGGCCGTCGACGTTGCCGGCGACGTCGGGGCCGCCAAGGACGGTGGTCGTCAGGCCCGACGACAGTTCCACCCGGCGGATGGCGGCGTTGAAGCTGTCGCTGACAAAGACCGCGTCGCCGTCAGGCGTGCCCACCACGCAGGCGGGCAGGGAGAAACGGGCGTCAGGGCCTTCGCCGTCCTGGTAGCCGTCGGCGCCGACGGGCCCAAAGACCCGGGTGACGGTGCCGTCGAGGCGGATGCGCACCATGGCGCCGTCGAGGTCGACACCGACGACGTCGTCGCCATCGGTCAGAAACGGCGCGAAGAAGCCCACGGGCAGGCGGGCGATGGTGCTGATGGCGCCGCTGCGGACGTCGACGCCGCGCACGTGACCGTCGAAGCCCGCCACCACCAAGGTCTCGCCCACGAGGGTCAACGCCTGGGGTGAGTCCAGGGTGCCGGCGTCGAAGGTGCCGTCGTCGCTGCCCGCCACGCCGGGCTGGCCGCCAACGTGGATGACAGCGCCACTGTCGATGTCGACGACCGAGATGCTGTGGTGGAACGTGTCGGCGACATAGAGGGACGTGCCGTCGAGAAACATGGCCCCCGGGCCATCGAAGCCGCGCGCCAGGGTCGTCGTGGTTCCGCTGCCTTCGTCGAAGACGCGAATCACGTTGTTGCCGCGGTCGGCGATGAACACCCGGCCATCGGCGGCGACTTCGACGTCGTGAAACAAGAAGCCAAAGCGGCTGGCCGCGGCGTCGCCATCGATCTCGCCGGGAGATGAGCACTCGCCGGCCACGGTGGCCACGTCACCGGTGGCGAGGTTGGCGCGACGCAGGCAAGGGCCGTCACCGAACCAGATGAGGGCGTCGTTGCGTGGGTCTGCGGCGAGGCCGCGGGGCCCGTTCAAGCGGGCCTCGCCGCAGCCGCCGTCGGTGGCGCCGAGGTCGAGGGGGAAGCCAGTCACCGTCGCCATGCGACCCGAGCGGGGGTCGAACTGGCGCAGGGTGCCGTTGAAGACGTCGCTCAGGATCAAGCGACCATCGTCGAGGCGGGCCAGGCCGCCGACGCCGTTGGTCCGAGGTGCAGCACCGTCGACGTAGCCGGCGCCGCCCTCCCCAGCCAGCACACGCAGCACGCCGCGCTCGGCGGTGCTCGGGGTCGGACCATGTTCCACGGGCAGGCACACGGGGCCAACTGGCGGATCGTCGACGACGGGGCCGCAGGAACACCCGCCGAGTCCGTGGAACACACCGCCGACCAGGAGGATACATACCGACATGCGCATACCCCTGTGTGCAACAGGAGCCGCCGTCGTTCAATCGGGCGAAGAGCCGGGCGCGGAATCGGGAGCCTTGCCGATGGTGCTGCTGGTCTCGGCGACGGTGGCCAGGGCAGCAGCCCATTGGGTGGCCCGGTCGATCTCGCCATCGACGAGGGGGCCGTCGGTGTCGGTGACAAAGAAGTGCTCGGGGGGGACAAGGACCCGATAGCCGTGCTCGCGCAGACGGGCGGCTTCGCCCTTGCCCGCCGACCCCACCGGGAACCAGCGCATCTTGACGGCGGTGTCGAAGGCTGCGGCGGCCATATCGTCACTGCGCGCCGGCAACTGCGCCAGCCATTCCCGCACGCCGATCCCCGTCGAGGCGGGCTGGATGCCGTGGGCCAGTGCCTGGTTGCGGGCATCGTGGCGGGTGGATTCGCGGGTCATGCCCCAGGCGTGAATCGGGCCACCGACGACGATGAGGTCGATGTCGTCAGGGGCGGCGGGCGCCTGGGAGACCTCGACAATGCGGACCTCGTAGCGGTCACCGAGGCCGCGGCCGATGGCCTCGGCGACGGCTCGCGTGTTGCCGAAGATGGACTCGTAGACCACGAGGGCTTGGGGACGAGGATGGTTCGTCATGGGACCTCCAAACCCCAGGATACCCCAACTGGCATCACCCCTCGTCGTCGGCGCTGTCGTCGGCGCTGTCGTCGGCGCTGTTGTCGCCAAGGCCGCTCAATATCGCGAAGGCCGACAGCAGCGCATTGTCGCCCCGCTTGAGCAGGACCCCTTGCAGCTCGGGGTCGGGCTCGCCCCGCAGGAACGCCGACAGTCGGGTCATCAGCTCCAGCCGACGATGGGGCAGGAACAAGGGGTCGTCGGCGTCGTCGTCGCTGGTGCCGCCATTGTCGTCGTCGTCGCCGGCCTCGTCGTCGTCGGCCAGGGGATCAGGTGGCGGCAAACGCAGATGGGCCAGCAGGTGGGCCAGGGGCAGGGCATTGAGGGTGGCCGCCGCCGTCACCCACCCGCGCCGGGCCTGCCAGAGGGCAAAGCGACCACGCCCAAGCAGGCCGTCGTCGGCGGGGCGGGCACTGAGGGCCAGCAAGGCGCCGGTTTCCGTCGCCAGGCGACACCCCGGGGCATCGAGGTCCAGACGATCGGGCTCCCCAGAAACCTCGACGAAGACGCGCTGGCGGGCACAGGCCAACAGCACCGTTCGGAGGTCGACGTCGACGCCCGCCGGTCTATGGGGCAGCCGCCGTCCGCGGACCCGGCTGAGCCCGTGCAGGCGACCACTGCCGATGGCCGACAGCAGTCGGGCGGTGGCGCTGATCCGGTCGAGGACCACGCCATCGGGAAGCGTCGCGTCACCAATGACGACGTCGACGTCGGCGCCCATGGCGGCCAGGACCTGGGCACTGAGCGTCACGCCTGCGCCGTCCACCAGAGCGCCCTCGAGGTCGATGGCCACCTCGACACCGCACAGGATTCGCACACCGGTGACCGCACCGATCCGCCGGGCGTCACGGCGAAAGCGGCGGCGGGCGTCGTCGACGGCGACGTCTATGGCGGGGCGAACCCAGATGGCCCAGCGACGTCCCTGGCGGTGCAGGGCATGGGCAATGCTCAAGGCGTCGGTGGCGGTTCGGGCCCGCAGGTGGGGCTCGCCGACGAGGTCATGATCCTCCACCAGCGCCGGCAGCCGGCCCGCGAGGGCGGCCTCGATCTCGCCGTCGCCTTCGCGCAGCTCGGGAGGGATGAACGGCAGGCCCAGGGTGGCGAAGACGTCGAGCTCGTCGGTGCAGGGGCTCAGGCGTCGGGCGATCTTTCGATTCTCCTCGCCGCGACCCCGACCCCGCAGCTTGCGCTCCCAAATCCCCATCTCCGACAGGGCGAGCTTGTGGGCATTGGCGCGGATGCGCATGGCGATGTTGTGGGCCTTGCTGCCGGTGAAATAGTGCTGGCCGGCCCCCCAGTTCTCGGCGCTGACGAGGCGCAGGTCGGCCTGCACCCCACTGTCGAGGATCACCGAGGCGCGGCCGTCACCCGCCAGCAGCACCTCGCGAATGCCGGGGAAGGCCGTGAACCGGGCACTGGAGGCCAGCGGTTTGGTTGACGCCACCAGCACGTCGAGGTCGCCGACGGTCTCTCGTCGTCGTCGGGCGCTACCGGTTTGCTCGGCCTTGATGGTGTGGGGGTCGTCGAGCATCCAGCCGACGATGGCGTCGCCGACCACCAAAGCCTCGCTGAGCAGCAGCCGCGCTGGTGGCGCTTCCCGGCGGCCGTCGAGGTCCCGCAACACCCGCTCCACCGTCAGGGGGCCAATGCCCGGGACTCGCGCCAACAGCCCTGAGCGGGCGGCCAGTTCAAGCTGCTCCACCGACGCGACCCCAAGGTGTTCCCACGCCAAACGCGCGTGGCGGGGGCCGAGGCCCCGCACCTGCAACAACGCCTGCAGCCCTCGAGGCAGGCGGGCGATGAGCCGCTGGTGTTCGGGGCAGGTGCCCGTCTGGAGGATTTGGTGGATGCGCTCGATGGAGCCTGCACCGAGGCCCGGCACCGACGTCAACTGACCGAGCAGCGCCATGTCCTTGAGCGGCGCGCGCAGGCCCTCGACGACGCGGGCCGTGTTGCGAAATGCGCGGGCCCGATGGGCGTCGCCACCGACGATGGCGAGGAGGTCGCCCATCTCGGCGAAGACGGCAGCGACGGCGGCGTTGTCCACGGTGGGAGTCTGGAGGGGCCATGGGGCAGGCGCCAGAAACGGGCCATTCGCTCCCTGTGCGTTTTTATCCGTGAGACAGTCTTTTCATGTACTTGTGAGATCAAGTGGACCCAAACTATGGTTGTTTGAACCCTGGCCCATCGGAGTCACCCATGCGGGAATCCCTCGTCGCCGCCCTCGCCGCCGTCATCGTCGCCAGTGTCGCAGGTCCTGGCCTGGCGGCACCCCCCAAAGGCAAGGTCGTCACCGTCGACCTCCAGCAGGCCGACATCGTCAACGTGGTGCGCCTGTTTGCCGACGTCGGCGGCGTCAACGTCGTGGTGGCCGAGGACGTCAAGGGCAAGGTCACTCTCAAGCTCAAGCAGGTGGGCTGGCGCACGGCCCTCGACATCGCCCTCAAGAGCGGCGGCTACGGCGTCGTCGAAGAAGACGGCGTTTTGTGGGTGACGTCCCAGGCCCGCATCGATGCCGACGAGCGCCGCGAGCTCGACCTCATCGCCGAGCACGAGTTGAAGGGGCCGCTCAAGACGCGGCTGGTGCCCGTCAACAACGCCAACGCGAGCGACCTCGCCGCCATTGTGCGGCCCCTGCTGTCGCCCCGCGGCACCGTCAGCGTCGACAGCCGGACCAATACCCTCATCATCCGCGATGTGGAGGGTTCGGGGGCCTTGCTCGCCCCCTGAATCGTTGGGGCTGTCGACGGCGTCACTTGTCGGTATCCTCCCCGCCGATGCCCGTGTTCTACCGAAACCTTGGCGCCGAAGAAGACGACGGCCCGCCGATGGCCGACCCGCCGTCGTATCTGCGACTGCTGGGCGACGCCTGGGAGCAGGCCGTCGACGTCGCCGACGACCTGGGGCTCAAACAGGTTGGCTTGCTCGCCTGGCTCAACACCCCCCGGGCCAGGCGGGCCGCCGAGGCCATGGGCCTGCCCCTGGCAGGGGCCGATCCGGCCATCGTCGCCGCCGTCCACGACAAAGGCTTCTGCGCCCGCGCCGTGCACGCCCTCGGCTTGCTTGAGCCCGAGCTGGTGGGGGCTGTCACCGTCCTCGACGTCCCCGAGACCACGGTGGACCGTCTGGTGGCGCTCACCCTCGCTTCAGAAGCCGCGCCCTGGGCCGAAGCGGGACTCATCGCCAAACCCCGCCATGGCACCAGCGGTCGTGGTCGACTTGATCTGCGCCGCGGCATCACCGTGCGGGCGGCAGCCCGGCTCCAGCGCCGTGGTGGCGTCGTCGTCGAGCCCTGGCTGCCGCGGGTGGCGGACTACTCGAGCCAGTGGTGGATCGACGACCACGCCGGCATTCGGTTCCTCGGGGCGACCCAGGCGACCCAGAGTTTTGCCGGCATGTGGCAGGGGTCCCGCATGTGGATCGACGACGACGGCATGCCCTCGGTCCCCGGCAGCCACGGTCGGGAGGTGGTTGATCGCAGCCAGCTCATCGTGCGCGAGGCCGCCCGCGCCGGCTACGTCGGCCCGTGTGGCGTCGACGTCTTTTCCTGGCGCGCCGCCGACGACAGCCTGCGCTGGCGCGTCTGTGAGCTGAACGCCCGCATGACGGGTGGCCTGGTGGCCGTGCTGCTGGCCCATGGCCTGGTGAGGCGGGGGGCGGCGACGGCCGGCGACGCCATCGCCTTCGCCGATGGTGTGGCCATGGTTCGAAGTGGGGCAGTGGTGGCAAACGCGCGAGCGCCCGGGCATTCGGGGTAGGGTGCGCTCCGACCACGGGATCGGCCACGCGGCCCTCCCGATCCTGAGGAGCCCGCGCATGCCGAGCAAGAAGTCATCGACGTCGAAGAAAGCCCCCGAAGCGAAGGACGCTGCCACGCCCGCACCCAAGGTGTCGCGCGCCGTCCACGAAGGCCCCTTCACCCTCGCCATCGACATCGGTGGCACGGGCCTGAAGGCCAGCGTCCTCGACAAGAAGGGCAAGATGACCACCGAGCGGGTGCGCATCGATACGCCCCAGCCCTGCACGCCCAAGCTCCTCGTCGACGGGATCGTCGGCCTCGGCAAGCAACTGACGGACCTCGGTCAGCGCTGGGACCGCATCTCGGTCGGCTTCCCCGGCTTGATCCGCCACGGCATCATCCACACGGCCCCAAACCTCGGCACCGAGGCCTTCGCCGGCTTCGACCTGCGCAAGGCATTGGAAGCCCGCCTCGGCGCCAGCGTCCGGGCCGTCAACGACGCCGACATGCAGGGCCTGGCCGCCATCAAGGGCAAGGGCGTCGAGCTCGTCTGCACCCTCGGCACCGGGTTTGGCACCGCCCTGTTCAACGATGGCCGCCTGCAGGTCCACCTCGAGGTGGCCCATCTGCCCTTCCGCAAGGGCGAGACCTATGACCAACAGCTCGGCGACAAGGCTCGCAAGGCCGAAGGCACCAAGAAGTGGCTCAAGCGCGTCCATGAGGCCATCGCCAACATGTACACGCTGACCAACTACGACCACCTCGCCATTGGCGGCGGCAACGCCAAGCACCTTGAGGGCGAAGACCTCCCGAAGAACATCACCCTCGTCGACAACAGCGCGGGCATTCTGGGCGGCATTCGTCTGTGGGACGAGCGCGTCGGCGAGGTCTAGGCCGGAGCGTCGCTGACCTTCGGGATCCAGCTCACGTGATCGGGATGAACCAGCGACGGGGCCCGCCCGTCTGAGTGCATCCGTCGGACTGTTTGTGTTGAACCGCCTGAGGTCATCGATGCGACTCCCTGTCATCTCGCCATCATCGTTGGTGCTCGCCGTGGCTGTCCTTGGCTTCGGCGGGGCCGGCCTTGCCCAGCCCGCCGGTGACGCCCCGGCGCCCGTTCCGCCTGTGCCGGCGGCAGCGCAGGGGGGCGAGCCCGAGGCTGCGCCGAACGGGCAACGGACCTTCACCCTTGATGCCAAGAAGAGCAGCTTCGTCGTGCAGGTGTTCAAGGCCGGCGCGGCGTCGGCCCTGGCCCACGACCACGTCGTCAACGCCACCAGCCTCACCGGGACGGTGGTGGTTGATTCGTCGTCGCCATCGACGGCCGTGGTCGATGTGACGGTGCACACCAAAGGGCTCGTCAACGATGAGCCCGCCCTGCGCAAGCGCTATGGCCTTGACGGCGAGATAAACGAAAAGGACCGGGCCGCCATCCTCGACAACATGCGCAACGAGGCCCAGCTCGACATCAAGAAGTTCCCGACCATCCGCTTCGTGTCGACGTCGGTGGTGCCGGGGGCTGGCACGGCGATGACCCTCAAGGGGCGCCTCACCATCAAGGGCGTCACCAGGGACATCGCCCTGCCATGCGAGGTGTCCTTCGCCGGCTCCACCGTCGACGGCAAAGGCTCCATCCGGTTGAAGACGAGCGACTTCGGCATCGAGCCCTATTCGGCATTCCTCGGCGCCGTCCGCAACCAGGACGAGATCGTCCTCCACGTTCGCTTCGTCGCCGCCGCCCCATGAATCTGGGCAAATGATGGTCCTGGTCGCCGCTGTGTTCGGATGTGGGTAGAATGCGCACCATGTCTTCCCCGCCTGCGCCAACCGAGCAGACCCTGACGGGGATTGGCGTCGCACCGGGCATCGGTCGTGGCCATGTCCACCTCATCGATCGTCGTCGTCGGCAGCTCCCCAAATACCGGGTCGACGTCGACGGCGTGGCCGACGAAATCCGTCGCATCGAGGCCGCCTGGTCGGGTGCCAGGGATGCCCTCGTCACCCTGCAGGAAAAAGCCGGCGAACACAGCGCCATCGTTGAAGCCCATCTGCTGATGTTGGCCGATCCGATGCTCGTGGAGGGCGCCCGACGCCACATCGTCGACGACCACAAATGTGCCGAGTGGGCCATCCGGGCCACGGTGCAGGAGATTCGCGCCCGCTTCGACGCCCTGGGCGACGCCTATTTCCGCGAGCGCCGCAGCGACGTCGACTTTGTTGGCGATCGTCTGCTGGACGCCCTCGGGCCTGGGGCCGTCGCCGTCGACGACGTCGACACCGATGCCATCATCATCGCCCACGACCTCTCGCCCGGCGACGCCATTGCGCTGTCCCGCCGGGGCGTGCGGGCCTTCGTCACCGAGGTCGGGGGCGCCACCAGCCACACGGCCATCCTGGCGCGGGCCCTCGAGATTCCGGCGGTCATTGCCTGCAAGAGTGTCCTCGAGCGGGCCGGTCGGGGGGAGCCCTGCATCGTCGACGGCGAGCACGGCGAGGTGGTGCTGTCACCCGGCCCCGAGGTCATCGCCCGCTTTGACGCCGAGGAGAAGCGCCGCGCCGCCCGCGTCGAGGCGTTGCGTCGGGAAGTGTTTCTCCCCGCCGAGACCCCCGACGGACGCCGGGTCGCCCTCTACGTCAACGTCGAGATCCCCGAAGAGGTGACGCCGGCCATCGCCCGCGGCGCTGAGGGCGTGGGCCTGTACCGCAGCGAGTTCCTGTTCCTGAACCGTGGAACGCTGCCCACTTCCGTGGAACACCAGCGGGCCTGCACGGCCATCCTGCATGACCTCGGGGGTCGGCCAGCGACGTTGCGGACGTTTGACCTCGGCAGCGACAAGATGTCCGCCGCCATGCGGGCGCCCCTGGAGCAGAACCCGGCCCTCGGTCTGCGCGGCGTGCGATTGGGTCTGGCCCGACCCCAGGCCTTGCGGGCCCAGTTGCGGGGCATGGCGGCGGCGCTGTCGGTTCACCGCCACGGGCAAATTCTGGTGCCGATGGTGGGCAACGTCGACGAGGTGCGCTCCGTGCGGGCCATGTTGCACGAAGAGCTCGACCTGCTGGCCGCCGAAGGTGTCGACGTCTGGCGCGGCATCAAGGTCGGGGTGATGATCGAGTTGCCATCGGCGGTGTTCATTGCCGACATCCTCGCCGAGGAGTCCGACTTCTTCTCCGTGGGCACAAACGACCTCATCCAGTACATGCTGGCCATCGACCGCGGCAACGAGCACGTGGCCCATCTCTACCAGCCGCTGCACCCGGCGATCCTCAAGGCCCTGCAGGTCGTCGTCGAGGCCGGCCATCGCCACGGCATTCCCGTTGGCTTGTGCGGCGAGATGGCCGCCGACCCCCATTTGGCGCCCATCTGCCTGGGCCTCGGTTTCGACTCCCTGTCGATGCCGACGGCGTCGTTGCGCGACGTCAAACACGCCCTTCGCAGCACCACCCACACTGACGCCGTGGCCCTGGTGGCCGCCTGCACCGCCGCCCGCAGCGCAGCGGAAGCCACGGTGTTGCTCAACGAAGCATTGTTGGCTCGCGGGCTGGTCTGACGGCTGTCAACGTCGTCAGCGAACCGGGCGAAAGAACGACGCGAAGCGCTGCTCGGCATCCGCGGGTGCAATCCGCATGGCGTCGACGGCGTGCGAGACCATGCCCTCCCGCCCGCCAATGAACGAGCCAAAGCCGCCCCGGCGTCGAAAGATGCTGCCCCAGCTGCCCCAGCTGCCGAAGCCGCGCCGTCGCCCCGCGCTGCCGACGCCGACGAGGAAGCCAAACAGTCCGCCGAAGAGGTCGACGATGCCGGAAAAGAACCCGACGTAGGGGGCGGCGCACTCGGCGCACCAGGGGTACTGGTTGATGAGCCAGTTGGTTTCGTGCAGGTCGAGCTCGACGTCGCAGTTGGTGCAAAACACCGCAAAGCGCGTCGAGACGGCTTTGGTGGCTGGAGCCCGCGCCAGCTGCAACCCACCGGTCGTGCCAAAGGCAGCGACGGCTTCGGCCATGACGTCGGCGCTGACGCCGATGACGTCGGCGCTGACGCCGATGACGTCGGCGCTGACGCCGATGACGTCGGCGCTGACGCCGATGACGTCGGCGTCAACGCCGGCGACACCGGCGATGACGGCGTCGGCGGCCACCTCCCGGACCTGGCCGCGGCTGAGGGCCTGCAACTCGCCCTCGTCGAGCCAGGCTCCACCGCAGCCGCCACACAGGTCGACCTGGATGCCCCGGGCCATGGTCAGGGTCATCCGCTGACCACACCCCGGGCAGATCAGGCGGCGAGGGCCTTCACGGGTGAGCTCTCGCAGCATGTCCCGGCCCAGGCGAAGATGCTCCTCGAAGAGGCGCAGGGTGGTGTCACCGTCGAGGAATCGACCGTTGCAGGCGGCACAGACGTCTTCGTGCCAGGCGCCCGCCCTGGCGGTGAGGACGGTATCGGGGCAGCGCGGACAGCGGGACATGGGGCCATCGGATGCGACTGATGGCCGCGCGTCAAGTGTGCTGCCTGCCGGGAGCCTGCCGGGATGCGCAGTCGCCTCTGGTCGGGCTACGGTCACGCCGTGACCGACTCGACGACCTTTGGACGATACGAGCTGCGAGAGCTGCTCGCCGTGGGCGGGATGGCCGAGATCTTCCTCGCCCGGTCACGGCTTGGTGGCATCGCCCGCACCTGCGTCATCAAGCGAATCCTCCCCGAGTACTCGACGAGCCGACCCTTTGTGTCGATGTTCATCGACGAAGCCCGCATCACCATCGGGCTCGAACACGAGCACGTCGTCAAACTGCTGGATTTCGGTCAGGTCGACGGCGCCTATTTCATGGCCATCGAATACGTCGACGGCGTCGATCTCGTCGACATCTTGCGGGCGGCCAAGGGCCTCGGCGCCGGTGTGCCCCCGTTGGCGGCGGCCTACATTGCCCGCTGCATGGCGGCGGGGCTCGAGGCGGCCCACATCTGCAAGGACCACCGGGGTCAGGCGATGAACATCGTCCACCGCGATGTCAGTCCCCACAACGTCTTCATCTCGTGGTTGGGGGCCGTGAAGATCGGCGATTTCGGCATCGCGTCGGCGCGCAACAAGCTCCACACCACGACGGTGCCTGGCACCATCAAGGGCAAATACGGCTACATGTCCCCCGAGCAGACCATGGCCTCCAAGGTCGATCCGCGCGCCGATGTGTGGGCCACCGGCGTCGTGTTGTGGGAGATGCTCGTGGGTGGGCGACTCTTTGCGACCGCCAGCCCCGTCGACACCATAAGCCGCGTCAACGAAATGACCATCTTGCCGCCCTCCGAGCAGCGCGCGGGCATCGATCCCCGCCTGGACGCCATTGTCATGGAGGCCCTGCGTCGACCGTTGACCATGAGAACCCAGACCGCAGGCGCCATGGCCGCCTCCCTCGACGCCTGGATCGACGGCCGCTTCGGCGCCGCCGACCTCGAGGCCCTGCTGCCCAAACTCGGCTTGTCGCGGGCCACCTATCACGCAGCCCGGGTCCGCGGTCGCGCCACACCGAGCGCGCGTCCCTCGGGACCTTCCAAAGAGCGAACAGGGAGTGTCGACCCCATCGACGCCCGCCTGCGCGGCCTCCACGAAGAATTCCGCGAGGGCCAAAGCCTGTGGACCCTCGTCGACATTGGTGAGCGCCACGCCGCCATCGGCCAGCGCCCCCAGGCGTTGGCGGCGATTCGCACAGCGGCGGCGGTGTTTGCCCATCGGGGTCTGCTGGTGCAGGCCGTTTGTGCCATCCATGCCCTGCGCCCCCTCATCGACAAAAGCGCGTTTGACGTCGAGCTGTCGACGCTGGGCCGGCTGCGCGGCCACGACCGCCTGCGCCTGGTCGACCACATGGCGACGCTTGAGTACCAGGACTTCTGGCGCCTCGTGAAAGAGGCCGATCCCGCCGGGCTCGGGGTCGAGCAAACCGAACAAACCCTCGCCCACGACGTCACCCCCCTGCTGGGGGCCGTCAACCTCAACGACTTCGTTCGCCTGGCCCGTCTGTCCCGCATCGAGCGCAAGCCCCAGGGCTCCACCCTCGTGCGCGAAGGCGAGCGCAGCGACGCCCTCTATGCCGTCGGCCGGGGCCGCGTCGTCGTCGCCACCAGCTCTCGTGACGACGACGATGTGGCGGGCGGCGTCAAGGGCCGCGTCTACGTCGCCGCCCTCACCGAAGGCGATTTTTTCGGTGAGTTCAGCTTCCTCACCCAGTCGCCGCGCAGCGCCACTGTCGAAGCCGCCTCCGACGCCATCTTGTTGCGCATCGATCGCACGGCGGTCGACGAGCTGGTCAGCGCCGACAGCGCCTTTCGGCAGCCCCTGCTCGAGTTCTACAAAGACCGGGTGGCCGAGCTGTTGCTGGCGAAAAACCCCATCATCGGGGCCCTTCCCCAGGAGGCCAGGCGGGGGCTCATCAAGAATGCCCAAGTCCAAAAATTCCTCGACGGGGAGGCCATCGTCAAAGAGGGCGACTCCGCCGACGAGTTGTTCTTCATCCTGAACGGCGAAGTCGAGGTGCATCGCGACGAAGGGGGCATCCCCGTCTTCATCAACAAGCTCCACGAGGGGCAGTTCTTCGGCGAGATGGCCGCCCTGCACAAAAAACCGCGGACGGCGACGGTGTGGGCCATGGGGACCGTCGAGGTATTGGCCGTCCACCGGGAGGAGATTGAACGCATTTTGGAGCTGGCCCAGGACGTCCGGAAGCTGTTTGAGCGCGCCATCCTCGTCCGCGCCGCCGAGTCCGAGGAGCGCGTCCGCGAAACCACCCGCATCTTTGAGGGGGTCTGACGATGGCCTGGCACACCCATCGGAACTTCCCCTCGCCGTCGCCGTGCTGTAGAGCCCGCACAATATGACGCGATTGCGGTCCATCCTGGTGTTGGGGGTCGTCGTCGCCGGCGCCGTCGGCGCCGCCGCGTCCATCTACGTCGTCAATCGCGATCCCGCCGACGCCGTCCGCTCCCTCGTCGCTGTGCAGGCCGGGACCATCGCCGCCCTCGCGGTGACGGTGTGGGTCCTGCTCGGGCCCACGGTGGCCCGCCTCGACGAGCTGGTGGAGGCCCTGCGGGCCTTTGCCCGTGGCGAGCGGCAGACCCGCGTCAACCCCGTCGACTTCGCCGGCCTCGCCGACGTCGCCCGCGCCGTCAACGATGTCGGCGCGTCGATGTGTGAAAACGACGACCCGAACCTTGGGCCAGTCCAGCGCCGTCCCCGTGAGAAGCCGGTTCGACGGCCGGGCAGCGACGGTCCCCGCCCTTCGAGCGCCGGCTCGGGGCCCATCCGCCGTCCAACCCTCGAGGACATCGCCGACGCCCCCGGCGTTGGTGAAGTCCGCCGCCATCGGCCGTCTTCTTCTTCCTCGTCGTCTGCGGCTGTGTCGTCGACGACTGGGTCGATGACGGCTGTGTCGACGACGGGCCGCCCGGCCTCGAACCCCCAGCTGCGCACGATTCCGTCGGTGGACGTGGTGTCCCCCCAGGGTGACAGCCAGGTGGCCGCCGTCGATGTCTCGCTGGACAGCGTCGTCGAGCCCGCTGCGCCCATCGTGGCCCGCGAGGGGGTGTCTGAGCCCCGCGCCAGCCGCAAGGAAAAGCGCAAAGCCCGCAAGGCGGCGAATGCGGCGTCGACGTTGCCCTCACCGGCCACGTCACCGTCGGCCACGACGCCGCCAACGGCCGCCAGCGACACCGCCAGCGACACCGACGACGCGCCCCAACGGCCCATCGAGCCCGAGGGCGACGATCGCGCCGAGGTCAGCAGCTCCGATTCGGGGATCTCGGCGTCAGGGGCCGGTGTCGGCGACGACGACAGCGTTTCCGGCCTCCACGGCACGGACCACCGGACGGACCTGCCGGCCACCGATCCCCCGGCCACCATCGTCGAGAGTGTGCCCCCCGCCGAGCTGCCCGGTCGTCAGGAACTCCAGGCCCTCTTCGAGGAGTTCCGCCGTGAGAAGCGCGGCGCCGGCCAGGGCGACAACGGTGACCTCGACTTCGACGCCTTCGCCGAAACCATCCTGTCCGAGAGTGAACGGCTCGTCGTCGAGCACCAATGCCGCGGCGTGCGCTTCGAAGTGGCCGTCGCCGACGGCGAAGTCTCCCTGCGGCCACGCCTGCTTCGCTGAGGGTCCATGACCGAGCGCCGCGCCTTTTCCGTCGCCATCTTTGTTCGTCGCACTGCGGGCCCCGACGCTGGTCGGGTATTGCTCATCAAGCACCGGCGGCTGGGGACGTGGTTGCCTGTCGGTGGCGAGGTCGAGGCCGGTGAGACGCCCCTCGAAGCCGCCCAACGGGAGCTCCTCGAGGAGACCGGCCTGGTCGGCCGCTTTCCCCGGCTGCTGGACGCCGTCACCGGCAGCCCCGCCGGCTTGTTGGCCTATGAGGAGCACAGCGCGGGCAGCAAGGGCCAGCACCTGAACTTCTGCTTCGTCGCCGATGTCGACGACAGCCCCCTGGCCGCCTGCGACGAATACGACGACCACGCCTTCGTCGACGCCGCCGCTGTGCGGGCCCTCGCCTGTCCGGCCAACGTGCGGGAACTCGCCCTGCGGGCCCTGGTGGGCGGACGCCACGCCCACGTCGGCGTGGCCCGCGCCTGGCTGGCGGCCTTCAACGCCCGCAACCTCGACGCCTTGCTGGCGCTCTACGCCGACGACGCCGTCCACGTGTCCCCCAAGCTGCGAGACCGACGCCCCGAAACTGGCGGGCAGATTGTTGGCAAGGCGGCCATGGGCGACTGGTGGGCCGACGCCTTCGCGCGCCTGCCCGAGCTCCGCTACGAAGAACGCCGCGTCACCGCCGAGGGCGCAAGCGTGTACCTGGAGTACGCGCGCACCGTCCCCGGCGAGGCCGAGATGCTGGTGGCCGAGCGCTACGACATCGGCGACGACGGCCGCATCGTCCGCAGCCACGTCTTTCACGGGTGATTCCGTGGCCTGATGACTTTGCCGACTGGGTCGGCTGCATCATCAGGCCACGGAATATTCTGTGCCCTCGCGGGCGGCGCTCTTCCGCTGCGCTCCGGTGGCGATGAAGCCGCGAGGATGATGTGGGGATTCGGCGTACATGTGCCAAAGCCCTGAATCATCAGAGTTTTTTTGGGGATCAGCGGCGGGCGAAGCGGACGTTCTGGGCGCGGCGTTGCTCAAAGACCACCGGGTGTTCCTCAAGGTGGAGCGCGTACCACTGGTCGCCGTAGCCCTTCATCTTCATCTTCTTGTCGTTCTGCAGGGCCAGCAGATTGCCCGTGAGGTGGGCGTCGCTTTCGCCGAGCTTTTCCTTGCCCCGCGACAACAGCTCGAGGGCCTTCTTGGTGTCGCCATTGGTCCAGTGCAGCCAGGCCCACGCCGACCACAGCAGGCCCTGCTTGTCGGCGAAGCGCACGGTCTTTTCCATGAGTTCGTCGACGGGGGCGAGGGTCAGCTCGTGCTTCTTGACCTTCTTTGGATCGAGGGCGCCCGAGGTGAGCACCGCCAGCATGAGCTTGGCATCCCACGAGCGCACGAAGGCACCCTCGAGGAAGGGGCGCGCCTTCTCGAAGTCCTTCTTCATGAAGAGGATGGCGCCGATCTGGCCGTCGATCTGGCTGCCCAGAAACGGCGCCCATTTCGCGAAGCGCTCCTTGACGGACTTGAGCACGGCAACGGCGCCGTCGAGGTCACGCTTCTGGGCGGCGGCCATCACCGCTGGCATGGCGCCGTTCACCATCTTGTTGATGCGCATGACGGTGAAAATGTAGACGCCGACGCTGACAGCGATGAAGGGCAGCACCCCCGCCCACCAGGTGGAGAAGATGAGACTGACAAGCACGCCAACAACAAGACCGGCGGCCACGGCGACAACGATGGAGAGCATGGTCGATGACCTATCTGTCGTGGTGCTGGCCAGCAACGCCGTCGTGCTGCCCGATCAGATGTTCAGGTTGCTGCTGCTGCGGAAGGCGCTTGCCTGATTGAGGCCCGTCTTCTAGATGGGTGGCTGATGGAAGGACCGATCCCCGGATCGGCTCCAACTTGTCGAAGACAGTCGGTGTCCGTTGTCGTCGAGATAGCGGAGGTAAACCGGTCACGGAAGTGATTGGGCCGGCCGAGACGAGGTGGCTTGAGGGCTCTTCTCCCGACGTGATGTCGGTGGTGGCCCGCGACCGACTCGCCTCAATGCTGTCAACGCGGTGGTCTTCGTCGTCGACGAAGCCGCGCTGCAGCTTCATGGTAAGGAGGCTCGAATGACCGATCGCGCGACCAAGGAAGAGCAACTCGCCTTCCTGAAGAATGAATTTTCAGACGTCGCCAGCGTGATCCTCACGAGCGTGCAAGGTCTGAACGCCGCCCAGGTGGACAGCCTTCGCCGGAAACTGAACGACGCTGGTGTGAACTACCGCGTTGTGAAGAACACCGTTGCGAAGCGCGCCACCGAAGGCACGTCGCTTTCGGTGATTGCCAATGACTTCCGCGAAGTCACGGCGATTGCCTGGCACAAGACCGACCCCGTGGCTCCGGCCAAGGCGGTTACGGCGTTCAAGAAGGATGTGGATAAGTTCCTCATCAAGTCCGGCTTCCAGGGTGGAGTCCGGCTCGATGCCGACGGTGTCAAGGCGCTTGCCTCGATGCCTTCGAAGGACGAGCTCCGCGCGCAGCTCCTGGGCACGATGAACGCAGTGGCTTCCAAGCTGCTCGCGCAAATCCAGGCCCCAGCCCAGCAACTTGCTGGTGTGCTGCAAGCCAAGCACGACGAAGACGAGAAGAAGGCGGCCTGAGCCGTCGTCCGCTGGTTTTTTTCAGAGAAACAATCCTCAGTTCACCTGTTCGACCTGCCACGGCAGGCGACCACATTGGAGTTACACATGGCCGACCTCGCTGCACTCAAGACCCAGCTCTCCGCTCTCACCCTGATGGAAGCCGCTGCCCTCGTGAAGGACCTCGAAGAGTCCTGGGGCGTCAAGGCCTCCTCCGGTGGCGGCATGATGATGGCGATGCCCGCCGCGGGCCCCGCCGCCGCCGCCGCTGAGCAGACCGAATTCACGGTCGAGCTCACCGCCGCTGGCGACAAGAAGATCCAGGTCATCAAGGTGGTCCGCGAGATCACCGGCCTGGGCCTCAAGGAAGCCAAGGACCTCGTCGACGGCGCCCCCAAGGCCGTCAAAGAAGGCGTCTCCAAGGCCGATGCCGAAGCGATGCAGAAGAAGCTCGAAGCCGAAGGCGCCAAAGTCACCGTCAAGTGACTTTCTTCGGCGCAAGCCGAAGAAGCATCAGCACTGTGCGCTCGCGTCAGCGAGCAACAACGAAAAGGCGGCCCTTCGGGCCGCCTTTTTGTTTGTGTGGGGCCCCTCAGCCGACGTCGATGCGGCCGGCCTCCAGGGCCCGCACGGTCCGGGCGCCGATGACGGCGACGGCGAGGCCCAGCAGGGCGAAGCGCTCGTCGGTGGTGAAGCCCCGGGCGAAGCGCGCGTAGATTTGCTGGGCGATGACGGCGACCTTGAACGACGCCAGCACGTAATAAAAGAGCACGTCGTCGGCGGCCCGCCCCGTGCGCTCTTCCCAGCGACGCATCACCTGGTGGCGGCTGATGGTGCCTGGCAACCACGTCAGGCCCATGGGCAGGGATTTGACGTCGTCACCGTCGGAGCCCTGGACCCAGTAGGCCAGGGTGGTGCCGAGGTCTGTCAGGGGCTCGCCGATGGTGCACAGCTCCCAATCGAGCACGGCGACGATGCGGGTGACGTCGTCGTCGGCCAGCACGAGGTTGTCGAGCTTGAAGTCGTTGTGGACGATGGTGGGTGGGCCCGACGTCGTCGTGGGGACGTGGGTCTTGAGCCAGGCCATGATGGCGTCGATGTCGCTGACATCGTCGGTGCGGGCCTTGTCGTAGCGGGCGCACCAGCCGTCGACCTGGCGTTGGACGTAGCCATCGGGCTTGCCGAGATCGGCGAGGCCGGCAGCGGTGACGTCGACGCTGTGGATGGCGGCGAGCTCGTCCACCAGGGTCGTGCTGAGGCGGGCCATGGTGGCTTCGTCGAGGCTGACGTCGTCGGGGACCTTGTGGCGCAGCACGCGACCGGCCACGGCCTCCATCGCATAAAACGGCACGCCCAGCGGCGACGTCGCGGCGTCGCTGCAGACGGCGACGGTGGCGGGGACCTTGTCGTAGTGGGGGCGCAGGGCCTGCAACAGCCGGTGTTCGCGCACCATGTCGTGGCCCGAGACCGTGTGGGCTCCCGGCGGCGGTGCCCGCACGACCACCTGGCGGGGGCCCGCCTGCACCAGGTAGGTCAGGTTCGAGTGCCCACCGGGAAAGCGCGACACCTCGAAGGCGGCGTCGTCGACGTCGACGCCGGCGGCACGCAGAAAAGCGGCCAAGCCGGCGACGTCGACGCGGTCGCTGGCAGACAGGGGCACGGTGCGGGGCTTCGGCTGGGCCATGTCGCAGATGACCTCGACCCGGGCCCGCGGTCAACGTCGGCGCTGCTGGATCAGTGGGCGACGGCGACGGTGGCGACGGTGACGACGACGCGCTCAGCGTGCTCGGGGAGGGCTCCCGAAACGTCACTGCCGATGCCGGCGGCACTGGTCTTCAACGCGACGAAGAAGCGAGCGGCAGCCCGCTGGTCGCCGACGAAGGCGTCGCCGTCTGTGCCCATGCCGGCGGCAGCGGCGGCGGCCGTGATGACGGCGCGGTCGATGCCGGGGGCCTGCCAGACGACGGCGACGGCTTCGTCGGCGAGGCCGGCGCCGAGCATGTCGGCGTTGCCGCCGGTGCCCGTTCCGCCAGGCACCCCCACCATCACCACGGCGATGACGGCGGCGACGGCGGCAAAGCCCGCCACCACCCGCATGGACCAGCCACTGCGCGCAGCCACCGGGCCCGCAGGCTGGCGGGGGGCAAACGGGATGACGTTGTCGACGACGCCGCCAACGCCGGTGTCGCCAGCGGCCAGGCGGGCGCGGACCTGGCTCACGAGCTGGGAAGACACCTCGGGACGAGGGAGCTCCCGCAACAGCGACATGGTGCGGGCAAAGGCCTGCTGTTCCGCGCGCAGGCCGGCATTGTCGCGCAGGGCGGCGTCGACGGCGGCGGCCGTGGCTTTGTCGAGGGTGCCCTCGAGGTGATCCGAAAACAGATCGCGCACGTCGTCGTCGCTGAGGTGCGGGGTGGTCATGACAAGCTCCAGGCGTCGGACAGGGTGGTTCACGTGAGGTCGTCGAGGTGGGGGCGCAGGCCTTTGGCCAGTTCGGCCCGGGCGCGGTGGAGGCGGGACTTCACGGTGCCCAGGGGCAGGCCAGTGACGTCGGCAATCTCCTCGTAGGAGAGGTCTTCGAGGTCCCGCAGAATGACGAGGGTCCGCTGCTCTTCGGGCAGGGCCCGCAGGTGCACCTCGAGGACCGCCGACAAGCCCTTCGTCGACAAACCCCGCACAGGGTCGGTGCGGCTGCCGTCGCCAGTGTCGGGGTCGGAGACGCCACGGCCGCCAATGGGGTCGTCGACGTCGACGTGGTTGCCGTGGTGGCGGCGCTTCAGGAACTTCAGGCGGTTGAGGGCCCGGTTCTTGGTGATCCGGTAAATCCACGTCGACAGCCGGCTTTCACCACGGAACTCGGGGAGGTGGTGATGGAGGGCCACAAAGACCTCCTGGGTCAGGTCTTCGGCTTCGCCGCGATCGTTCAGCAGGCGCATGGCCACCGACATGACCCGCCCCCCAAACAGCGTCACCAGGGCGTCGAAGGCGCCCATGTCGCCGGCAGCGGCGCGGGCGGCGAGGGCTTCTTCGGCGCCGTCGCCCGTCCGTTCCGACGGCACAGGTGAAGGAACCACGGCAGGGGCTGGGCGGGGAGTCACGGGGAGCAGGCTAGCGCCAATGGCCATCACCCAACACCGACACCGTCGGCGCGGTGGCGGTTCCGCGAGATGTCACCCGGATCCCGGCCAGAGAGGTCGGGAAAGGTGGGACACAGCCCCACCATGGTCTCAGCCCGTCAGAACGCCATGGCCAGAGGCGGGTTGCCCCCAGCGGGCGTCATGGTTGGCGGCAACGGCAAGGGGTTCTCGCGGGGGGGCGCCTGGTCTGGCGGTGGCGGTCCCGTGGGCGTCGTCGGCGTTGGCGACGGCGGCTTCGGCACCATCGACGCTTCCCGCCGCCGGGCGCAGCGGACGTCCCCGTCGAGGGCGTTGAGGACCGACACCGGGGCCACCCACATGGTCTCGAGCATCACCAGGGGCAGGCCGATCACGGTCGCCGCCAGGGGCAGGCCGCAGCAAGCGATACCCACGCTGTGGCCGAGGGCGACGCCCGTGGCGTGGCCGTCGGCAGGCAGGGGCCCGGGCAGGGACGCCATGCCCACCCCGAGAAACAGGCTGGGGCAGGGCAGCAGCAGATTCGGTAACCACACCAGGGCCGCCACGTCGGCGACAGCGTGGTCGTAGGGGGCCTTGGGAGCGAACGACACCCATTCGGCGTCCGGGCAGGACGCCCCCGGGGCCGCCTGGGGCGGCGCACCGGCCTGGGGAGCCGAAGGGAGTTGGAGGAGCACCGAGAGGGCGAGGGCAGCGACCATGGCCGACGCTAGCAAGGCCCGTTCGGCATCTCCTGTTCTCGACCCGACGAAGCCGACGCCGTCAGTCGTTGTGCCTGGTGAACTGGACAAGGGACCGACGGATGTCGCGGGGATCGTTGGAGGGCCACAACCAGCGGGGCAGGCGGCTCAGGGCAAGGCGCTTGCGCACGGGAATGGCATTCCAGGCTTCGAGGGCCGCTGCATGGAGGGCCTCCTCCTCGGTGGGCACCGTCACGATGGGGCGGGTCAGGCCGAGCTTCGGCGGCGACGCATCGCCGGCGGTGGAGGGGACCCCCTGACGACCGGGAATGAGGGCGCCGGGGTTCACGTCGCCATCGCTGTCGGCGTCGATAAAGATCGGGTTGGTCAGGGCGTAGGGGGTCGTGACGAAGGTCAGCTCGGGCTGCAGGGCGCCCTCGAGGCTGGCCAGGCCGAACGACGACCCCAGGGAGCCAATCACGTCGGTGAACTGCAAGGGGGGGATCTCGTTTGGATAGACCGACGGGAACAGCGACGCCGACTCGGCCACCGACGACACCTCGACGACGACGAAGGCATCGCCCTCGACGGCGATGGGCACTTCCAGCTCACCGCTCGGGGGGAGATCCGTGCGGAGTTCTTCGCGCATGCTGGCCTGGGTACCCACCAGAACTCGGACAGTGTCGGCCTTAATCCAGGGGGCCTGTTCGATGTGGATCTTGAGGGTGTGGCTCGTGCCCTTGACGGTGCCGCCCATGCCGGTGCCGCCGATGTCGACGCGCACGAAGGGGCCATTGGTCATCAGCAGGTCACCGGCCTTGAAGGCCGCCACGACGTCGTCGGGGCTGACCTGGGCGGGGTTGTCCGACGGGGCGCGGAAGTAGGTGCGAGGGGAGCCAGGCTCTTCCTTGTCGGGCTCGTGGCTGTCGGAGTTGGCGGTGCCCACGACGCGCTTGCCCGCGAGCATCAGGTGGAACCAGTCGTCGACGACGCCGGGGAAGGCGATGGCGAAGCGATCGGGGTCGCATTTGTTGTCGGCCACCTGGGCGTCTTGGCGAGCCTGGCAGACAGCTTCGTCGAGGCAGTTCTCGGGGAGGCAGTTGCACAGGGCATCGTCGACGTCGGGGCCGCAGTCGGGGGCCGGGTACTCGCGCACGACCTGCGTCCGCGAATCGTTTGGATCATTGAGCGGGCAGCACGAGACCGGATCGCGGGTGACGCCGGCTGGGACGTTGAAGGTCTTGAGAAACTCGAAGCGCTTGCCGTTGAAGACCTCGACGGCGTCGAATTCAAACGAAAACACGTCCTTCGAGAACTCCGGGTGCTGGATGGGGTCGGGGGCGATGAGGCCGCTCTGGCCCTTGACCTCGAGGGTCTCGGCGTCGACGCCGTATTGGTCGAAGTAGCCGAGGATCGAATCGCGGGGGTGGTTCACCTGCAAGACGATGGGGCCCGGGGTGTCGGAGCCCGCCGCCTTGCGGCCCCGTGAACGGAGGTCGGCGAAGATGTCGTCGGGATCCCGCAGGGCCCACTCGAAGCTGCCGTAGGTGCGGCTGGCGATGGTGTCTTCGTCGACGGTGCCGGGGCCGCGGTCGAGGGGGAAGCCGTTGAAGTGGCCACGGTCGATGGTGGTGAGCTCGAGGCCGATGGCGCTGTTCAAGAAGCGCTGCATGCCGAGCTTCTCGATGGTGGCGCGGTAGTCGACGACGAAGTTGTGGTCGGTGCTGACGACGAACTCCAGGCCCTCGCCGGCGTAGCTGGCGATGCGGTCGGTGAGCTTGGCGTTGCTGTCGAGGGAGAACACCGAGTGCAGGTGGAAGTCGCCGCCGATGTAGCCGCTGGTGTCGACGACCCGCTTCAGCACGGCGTTCACGGCAACGGACTTGCCGGCTTCCATCGACACCGGAATCTCGACCCGGTCGTATTCGATGCCGCGGCCGATGACGACGGTGTAGGTGCCGGGCCGCGCCGTCATCGTCAGGGTGCCGTCGGTGGTGTAGTCGAAGTGCTCGATGTAGCGCAGGGTGCTGAGGTCGCCGGGGAGGTCGTCGACAAAGTCCGTGTAGCGAAACGACTCGCCAATGCTGAGGTCATACAACCAGCGGCGGGGGGCTTCGCCGACGTGCTCGGGCGGGGTGACGCCGACGAGGCTGATCTTCGCCGGCACGCGGCCGCCGCCCTCTTCCGTCACGGTGACGACGAGGGTGGCCGCCTGGGGCATGGTCAGCTCCTGCCGGGTGGTGGTGTCGGCGGCGATGACGACGCCGTCGAAGCGCTTGCTGGCCAGGCCTTCCTCGCTGACGATCAGGCTGTAGTTGCCCGGTCGCAGCTTGGCCTGGAAGCGGCCGCCGTCGTCGGCCTTGATCTGGGTGACCTTGGCGCCATCGTCGCCGACCACCATGATCGATGCGCCCTTCAAGCCCTCGCCAGAACCGTCGAAGCGAACCCGCCCCTGCAGGGTGCCCGTGCGGTCGGCGAGCAGCGTGTAGACGGTGTCGCTGATGCTGGCGACGTCGCCGTCACCGACGATGAAGTAGCGGGAAAAGCTCATCTCGTCGGCGCCACCGACGACGCCGTCGTTGGGCTCGAGGATGGGCGGCGGCAGGGCCTGGAAGACGCCGGTGAAGGCGCTGGCCAGAAACGGAATGTGCAGGGAGTGGTCGGTGGTGTTCTGGAACTGGTCGGCGTTGGCCTGCACGAAGTTTTCGGTGGGCGCCGTCGGGGGCTCCACGAGGAGCCCGTACGAGACATCCGTGCCCGCCGAGGCAATGAACTCTGCCGTGATGCCGGGCAGGGCGGGCAGGGCGATGTCGCCCGAGGCGTAGATGTCCTCGAGGGTGAAGCGGATGTCGAAGCCGGCGGGATGGGGGGCAAAGACCTTGTTGCCGGCGCCAAAGAGCATGACGTCGCCGAACGGCGTGGGCACGATGGCGTCGCCGAGGCTTGTGCTGTTGAATCTCATCTGCTTGGGCGGGTTGGCGACGTTTTGCACCCGGGTGGTCATCTTCACGAACGTCGCATCGGGCTCGAGGATGTAGCGGGTCTCGAAGAACAGGCTCGGGTCCACCCGATCGTCGCCGAGCAGCACCTGGTTGATGTTCTGGGTCAGGGCCAGAAAATCGCCGCCGTTGCCGCGAATGACGAGGACGGCGGCCTTGCCGTCGCGGCCGTCGTTCTCGATTTCGATGGGGGGCAGCTTCTCGCCGGGGTTGTTGGGGTCAAAGACATCGCGGGGATCGAGGGCCTCCAGGAAGAACGCCGGAAACATCTCGCCGAAGTTGTCCTTGCCAGTGCCGCCTTCGCTGTTGCCGCGACCGGACGTTTCACGCACCAGGTCGGCGTCGAGGAGGGCGCCGCCAAACACGCCAAAGCCGCGGGAGAAGCCGACATCCTGGATGATGAAGCGGACCTTGCCGTTTTCAAGCATCCAGTCGCCGACCTCGCCAAGGGCCCGGGGGCCGCCGATGAGTTGGGCGCGCTGCTGGACCTGAAATGCCCGCGCTGTCGGCGGCGATTCGGGGCAGCCCGACAAGCCAAGGACGACGGCAGAGGCGACGACAAGCATCAAGCGATACATGGTTCGGTCTTGCCATGACCGGGCGCTGAAGTCACCGGGGGCCGTTGGCGGAGCAGCGGGGTGGGATCCAGCGGGATCAGGGGCGGCGGGAGAACACGTCCCAAAACACCAACGGCCAGGCCAGCACGAAAAAGACCGTCAGCAGCATCCGCATGGCGGGCAGGTTGTCGTCGTCGTCGAGCTCGAGGCCCAGGGCCATGTCGATCTCGTCCTGCATGCCCGACCACAAGGCGGTGGTGGTGCCCATGCCCAGCACCAGATAAGCGATGAAGAACAACGTTGGAAACGACACGACACGACCATCCTACCGCCCGGAGCGCCGCTGTGCAGACCGCCCCCACCCATGCCCCGGATCATGCCCCCGCCGCCGGCGCCCATAGCGATGGAAACACGGGCTTTGTCATCGCCGGCATCCTGGGAGCCCTCGGGGTGGCCCTGGGGGCTTTTGGGGCCCACGCCCTGAAGGGGTGGCTGGCGACCGCCGACGACGGCGCCCAACGATTGGCGTGGTGGTCGACGGCCACCCAATACCACCTGTGGCATGCCCTGCTGGCCGTGGTCTTTGCCCTGATGGTCCGCCGGGCCCCCCGCGCAAAAACGGGGATCTGGCTGTGCGTCGTCGGCGTGACGCTGTTTTCCGGCAGCCTCTATGTGATGACCCTCACCAATGTCCGGGCCCTGGGGGCTGTCACGCCCCTGGGTGGCCTGGCGTTCATCGGGGCCTGGGTGTGGCTGATCGTCGCCACCCGACGTGCTCCCTGACCCTCCCCGACCCGTCCCGACGCACCATGGCGGTCCCTCGGGGCCCGGGCGGGGATTGGCGAATGACGAGGGTCACGGGCGGGCGGCGCATCGCCGTGCCTGGCCGGGCTGAACCGTGTAGCCTCCCCGGACATTGCCTGTTCTGTGCTGGAGGTTGTCATGCGGATGAACCTGGTCGTCGCCGTGCTGTGTGCCGCTGTTGGCCTCATCACCGTCGGTGCTGCGGAGGAGGCACACGCTGCCCCCAAGACCGCGGCCAAATCCAAGGCGCCAGTGGTGGCCGTGCTCCCCTTCAAGGTCCTCAACAAGGAACCCGCCCTGGTGCACTACGGCGAGGGAGCGTCAGACACGGTCATCAACAAGATCGTCAACGACAAGACCCTCCGGGTGGTTGAGGAGAGCCAGCTCGACAAGGCCATCAACGCCCTGGCGCGCAACCAGTCCGGGCTGTTCGAGGAGGACTCCGCCCTGGCCATCGGCCAGATGGTTGACGCCCGCTACATCGTGGTTGGCTCGGTCCAGATTGTCGGCGTCGGCGTCGATGGCAACACCACCAACGCCCAGATCAAGGTCAACGCCCGCGTCCTCGAGGTCGAGACCCGCCAGCTCCTCGTCAGCGAGAGTGTCTTTGGGCCCATTGCGGCGGCCTTCCAGCAATACGACGAGATCGGCGCCCGCCTGGTCGCCAAGGTCACCGCCCACCTCTCCCAGCGCACCGAGGGCGCCACCGCCGACAACGTCGCCGTCGACCAGCTCATCGCCGAGGGCAAGGTCTTTGACCCGGCATTCCCGGCCCGCAGCGGGGTGAGCAAAGATCTCTTCAAAGCCTTGGAATTCTACAACAAAGCCGTCGTGCGCGACTCCCGCTCCGCTCGCGCCTATCTGGCCCTTGGCCATGCCGAGCTCCGCTACAGCGAAGAACTCCAGACGGCCGATCCCACCCGCAGCCGCAGTCTGCTGACGACGTCCCGCGACCACCTGAAGCTGTCCGCCGAACTCGAGAGCGGCAACCCCTTCACCCTCACCCAGCTCGGGCGCGCCGAAGGCAAGCTCTCCAACCATGCCGAGGCCCGCATGGCCTTCGAGCGCGCCTTGTCCGTCGACAGCGGCTTCGTGGCCGCTCGCTTTGGGCTTGCTGTTGCCCTGCTCACCCAGGGCGAACTCGAGCCCGCCCGCGAGCAGGCGGTCCAGGCCAAGGCCGCTGGCGACAAACGCGCCGACGGCTTGCTGCAGGCCATCGACCAGCAGATCGCCCACCAGAAGGAAAAGCAGCCGGCGTCGGCCCAGAAGTAGTCGTCGTCGTCGTCGTCGTCGTCGACGTCGTCTCCGGCTGAAGACAAGAAAGACCAGGCCAGGCCCGGTCTTCTTTTTCGTGATGCGGGCCGGGGACTACTCGCTGTCGCGGGGCTTGCCCGAGAGACTGGCGTAGGACGTCGCCAACACCACCGTCGACATCTGCTGCCGGTAGCGGTCCACCAGGTCTGAGCGACGGCGCTCGGTGGCGTCCTTCATGGCGAGCTGCAGCTGCACGTAGGCCCGCTCGGCGTTGATGAAGAACGTCAAGGCGTCGAGGGCCACCAGCAGGCAGGAGCGCGTCACCGACGTCGTCTTGCGTTCAAAGGCGCATTCCACCCCGTGGGCGTTGCGGACCCGCAAGGTGGCCACGGCGAGGGCGTCGAAGCGCCGGCCCTTGGCGCCGTCGAAACCGGAGCCGATGGAGAAGTCCGTCAGGCTGATGGTCTTCAGGCTCTGGAATTCGTCGGCCCAGGCCTTCAAGACGCCGTTGAAGAAGGCGTCCACCAAACCCACGCCCTGACCTTCGACGTCGATGACGTCGTTTTCGGGGTGGCGTCGCAGCCGCACCTTGACCGAGACGTGGGTCGGGTCCTCCTCGAGCTCCAGCTTCTCGACGTCGAAGAAGCGGTAGTTCTCGTGCAGGATTTCCCGGGCCAGCTGGTCCACACGGGATGATTCGGGGTCGAGGCTCTGACCGGGCGTGGCGACCTTCGTGTTCATGCCTATGGGGGTACGGTGTTCCCGGGTCGGTTTCAAGCTGCGCTGGCGCAGGGGCATGCGGCAGGCTGGACGCTTGAGGGTTTCGTTGGCTGGGATTAGGGTCCGCCGCGTTGAGACCATCCCCCCGGAGGTAAGCCATGGCCACGAAGAAAATTGCTCTGATTGGTGCCGGTCAAATCGGCGGAACCCTCGCTCTTCTCGCTGCCCAGAAGAACCTCGGCGACATCGTCATGTTCGACGTCTTCGGCGGCACGGCCAAGGGCAAGGCCCTCGACCTGAACCAGCTTGGTTCCCTCGCCGGCGCCGATGCTGAGCTGACGGGTACCGACCAATACGCCGACATCGCGGGCGCCGACGTCTGCATCGTCACCGCTGGCTTCCCCCGCAAGCCGGGCATGAGCCGCGATGACCTGCTCTCGAAGAACCTCGAGGTCATGTACCAGGTGGCTGACGGCATCAAGCAGTACGCGCCCAACGCCTTCGTCATCGTCATCACCAACCCCCTCGACGTGATGGTCTACGCGCTGTGGCAGCGCTCGGGTCTGCCCAAGCAGAAGGTCATCGGCATGGCCGGCGTCCTCGACAGCGCCCGCTTCCGCACCTTCCTGGCCTGGGAGATGGGCGTCAGCCGCGAAGACGTCTCCGCCTTCGTCCTCGGCGGCCACGGCGACGACATGGTCTGCCTGCCCCGCTTCTCCACCGTCGGTGGCATTCCCCTCCCCGAGCTGGTGGAAATGGGCATGCTCAAGCAGGACCGTCTTGACGCCATCATCGACCGCACCCGCAAGGGCGGCGGCGAGATCGTCGGCCTCCTCGGCAACGGCTCGGCCTTTTACGCTCCCGCGCTGTCCGCCATCGAGATGGCCGAGGCCTACCTCCACGACAAGAAGCGCGTGCTCCCCTGCGCGGCGCTGCTCGAAGGCCAGTACGGCGTGAAGGACCTCTTCATCGGCGTCCCCGTCGTCATCGGCGCCGGCGGCATCGAGAAGATCATCGAAGTCCGTCTCAACGACGCCGAGAAGGCGTCCTTCGCGACCTCCATCGAGAGCGTCAAGAAGACCTGCGCCGAGGCCAAGCTCATCTGAGCGGCGCCAGCCCAACGGATCCGGACGGAACGGGGACGGCGTGTCGACGTCGTCCCCGCTAGATACGAGTTCAAGACGACGACGAAGACCTCATGGGCCAGGGCCCTGAGCGAGGATGCCAATGTCCGAAGGTGAAACAGTCTCCCGCGGTGCCCGAAGCCCCTTCGAAGTGGCACTGCTGTTTTTGAACTCGTCCGTCGGCGCCAAGGTCGTCATGGGCCTCACGGGACTGGCCCTGTGGGGCTTTGTCCTTGGCCACATGGTGGGCAACCTGCAGGTCTTTCAGGGGGCCGAGCCCCTCAACGCCTACGGCGAAATGCTGCACACCCTCGGCCACGGCGCCGGTCTGTGGGCGGTCCGTTCGGTCCTCATCGTCATCGTGGTGTCCCACATCGTCTTCGGCCTCAAGCTGGCCCGGCAGAACCGGCTGGCCCGCGGCGTCGAATACCGCGTGAAGAAGCAGCGCCGCACCAACCTCGCGTCGCTGACGATGGCGGTGTCGGGGCTGATGATCCTCGCCTTCATCGTGTTTCACCTCGCCCACTTCACGGGTGGCCTCGTGCAGCCCGAGTTCTACGGGCCCGACAGCAAGGGTCGTCACGACGTCTTCAACATGGTGGTCAACGGCTTCAATACCCCCTGGATCGTCGCCATCTACGTCGTCGGCCAGACCCTGCTGCTGTCCCACCTCGTCCACGGCACCGTCAGCCTGTGGCAGTCCCTTGGCATCCACCACGGCGTGTGGACCCCGGCGCTGAAGGTCCTTGGCCGCGGCCTCGCCATCTTCATCGTCGCCGGCAACATCGCCATGCCCCTGGCCATTTTCCTGTTCTGGAAGTGACGTCGCCCGCGGGGCGGGATCATCCGCCACCGTCGTCGCCTGTGTCGCCCTGAGCCCTTCCTTTTTTTGAGGCCACCCATGACCGCCACCACTGCAACGCCTGCCACTTCGAAGAAGAGCGGCGTGGATTACCCCCTCTCCGATCTGAAGCTCGACTCCAAGATCCCGGCGGGCCCCCTCGCCGACAAATGGACCAAGCACAAGTTCGAGAGCAAGCTCGTGAACCCCGCCAACAAGCGGAAGTACACGGTCCTCGTCGTCGGCTCCGGTCTGGCGGGCGCGTCGGCGGCGTCGTCGTTGGCCGAGCTCGGCTACAACGTCCATTGCTTCGCCTACCAGGACTCTCCCCGTCGGGCCCACTCGATCGCGGCCCAGGGCGGCATCAACGCGGCCAAGAACTACCAAAACGACGGCGACAGCGTCTTTCGGCTCTTCTACGACACCATCAAGGGCGGCGACTTCCGCGCTCGTGAGGCCAACGTTCACCGTTTGGCCGAGTGCTCCCGCCAGATCATCGACCAGTGCGTGGCCCAGGGCGTGCCCTTCGCCCGTGAGTACGGCGGCCAGCTCGCCAACCGCTCCTTCGGCGGTGCCCAGGTCAGCCGCACGTTCTACGCCCGCGGTCAGACCGGCCAGCAGTTGCTGCTCGGCGCCTACTCGTCGCTGAACCGGCAGATCGAAGCCGGCAAGGTGAAGATGCACAACCGCACGGTCATGCTCGACGTGGTCCTCGTCGATGGCCACGCCAAGGGCATCGTCACCCGCGACCTCGTCACGGGCAAGATCGAGCAGTGGTCGGGCGACGCCGTGCTGCTGTGCACGGGCGGCTACGGCAACGTGTTTTATCTCTCGACCAACGCCCAGGGCTGCAATGTCACGGCGACGTACCGCGCCTACAAGCGTGGCGCGGCCTTCGCGAACCCCTGCTACACGCAGATTCACCCCACCTGCATCCCCGTCCACGGCGACCAGCAGTCGAAGCTGACGCTGATGTCGGAGTCCCTGCGCAACGACGGCCGCATCTGGGTGCCCAAGAAGGCCGAGGACTGCAGCAAGGATCCGTCGACCATCCCCGAGGCGGACCGGGACTACTACCTCGAGCGCCGCTACCCGGCCTTCGGCAACCTCTGTCCCCGTGACATCGCCTCCCGCGCCGCCAAGGTCGTGTGTGACGAGGGTCGCGGCGTCGGTCCCGCCGTCGGTGGTGAGCGCCTCGGCGTCTACCTCGACTTCGGCAAGGCCATCGCCGACAAGGGCAAGGCCGACGTCGAGGGCAAGTACGGCAACCTCTTCGACATGTACGCGAAGATCACCGACGAGGACCCCTACAAGACGCCCATGCGCATCTACCCCGCCGTGCACTACACGATGGGTGGCCTGTGGGTTGACTACAACCTCATGTCGAATGTGCCCGGGCTGTTTGTCCTCGGCGAAGCCAACTTCTCCGACCACGGCGCCAACCGCCTCGGCGCGTCGGCCCTGATGCAGGGCCTGTGCGACGGCTACTTCGTGATTCCGTCGACGGTGGCCCAGTACCTGGCCAACGAGAAGCCCGCCAAGGTGACGACGGACCACGCGGCCTTCACGGAGTCCACCGAGCACGTCACCGGCGACATCAAGCGCCTGCTGGCCATCAAGGGCAAGCGCTCGCCCCGCTCGTTCCACAAGGCCCTCGGCAACATCATGTGGGATCAATGCGGCATGTCCCGCACCAGCGAAGGGCTCAAGGGGGCCATCAAGGACATCCAGGCCCTGCGCGGTGAGTTCTGGGAGAACGTCGCTGTCACCGGCGACGCCGACAGCTTCAACGTCAACCTCGACTACGCCCAGCGCGTGTCGGACTTCCTCGAGTTCGGCGAGCTCATGTGCCTCGACGCCGCCCACCGCGAAGAAAGCTGCGGCGGTCACTTCCGCGAGGAATTCCAGACCGAAGAGGGCGAGGCCCTGCGCAACGACGAAGAGTACGCCTACGTCGCCGGCTGGCTCTACCGCGGCGCCGACAAGACGCCGGCCCTCGCCAAGGAGCCCCTGGTGTACGAGAATATCAAGCTCGCCCAGCGCTCCTACAAGTAGTCGACAGCTGCCACCGATTCGTCGCCTGCGAGCGACGGGTCGGCGCTTCTGTTCTCCGTTTTGTGTTCGATTTCATCTTTCCGAGAGACGCCCATGTCAGCCAGTGGTGAAAAGCTCCTCAATCTGACCCTCCAGGTTTGGCGGCAGAAGACGGCCACCGACGGCCACTTCGAGACCTACCAGGCCAAGAAGATCTCCACGGAGCAGAGCTTCCTGGAGATGCTCGACCTCGTGAACGAAGACCTCATTGCCCAGGGCAAAGAGCCCATCGCCTTCGACCACGACTGTCGCGAAGGCATCTGCGGCATGTGCTCGCTGATGATCAATGGCGAGGCCCACGGCCCCGAAACGGGCACCACGACCTGCCAGCTGCACATGCGCCACTTCAAGGACGGCGACGAGATCGTCGTCGAGCCCTGGCGTGCCCGGGCCTTCCCCGTGCTGCGCGACCTCGTGGTCGACCGCTCGGCCTTCGACCGCATCCAGCAGGCCGGTGGCTACGTGTCGGTCAACGTCGGCGGCGCCCCCGACGCCAACGCAGTGCCTGTCTCGAAGAAGGAAGCCGACCTCGCCATGGACGCCGCCGCCTGCATCGGCTGCGGGGCCTGCGTCGCCGCCTGCCCCAATGCGTCGGCCATGCTCTACGTCGGCGCCAAGGTGTCCCAGTTCCGCCATCTGCCCCAGGGCAAGCCCGAGGCCAAGCAGCGGGCCCTGAACATGATCACCCGCGCCGACAAAGAAGGCTTTGGCTCCTGCCGCAACCACTTCGAGTGCGAAGCGGCGTGCCCCAAGGAAATCCCCCGTCGGGTCATGGCCGAGACCTTCCGCGACTTCACCGCTGCCGCCCTCACCCGCGAAGACTGAGCTGCCCCATCCCCAGCCCTTCCCCATGGGCGCGGTCGGTTCGTGTCCGGCTTGGCGGAGGTCTCGGCCGCTATGGGGAAGGGGCCGATCTCAGTGAACCCACAGGCATCTGGAGCTGATCCAGATGCGGCCGCCATCAGAAACGGCTAGAGGACCAACATGCTGCTCCGTTCCGCCTCCCTCCTCGCTGTTGTCGCTGCCGTTGGCCTGATGGCCGCGTGCCCCCCCAAGGCCGCTGACGGCACCTTGCCGCCCGCTGGCCTCGCCGGCGCGCCCGGAGCGGCGGCCCCGACGGCCATCAACCCCAACGCCGCCATGCCCGCAGGCCACCCGCCCATCGATGGCGCCCATGCCATGAACGGCGGCGGCGGCGACGATGGCGCCCCCATCCCCACCAAGCCCGGTGAGCTGGCCCTGCCAAACCTCCCCGGCATGGGCACCCCCCAGGGTGGCGGCGGCGGCGGCGGCGCTGGCGTCGTCTTCACGGCCAAGGTCCTCGAGAAGTTCGACGTGCCTTCCTACACCTACATGCGCGTACAGGTGGGTGGAACGACGGAGGAGTGGGTGGCCGTGTCCACCATGCCCGTCAACGTCGGCGACACCATCACCGTCAACCAGCAGATCGTCATGGAAAACTTCCCCTCCAAGAGCCTCAACCGCACGTTCCCCCGCCTGATCATGGGCAGCGCCTCCGTCGGCGGCTGAGGGAGCGTCCCTACGCTTCGGGCGGCGTCTCGCGACGCACGCCAGCAACGAGCGGCGCCGATGGCGCCGCTCCTGCTTTGAAGGGACCATGCTCGGCGAGGGCCTCCTGCTCGGCGAGCATGACGGCGGCCTCCTCGGCGTAGAAGCGGGCGACGGCGTTGCCGAAGCGGTCGTCGGCGAAGCGGTGGACCGAGTGGGTGACGACGGGGAGATAGCCGCGCTTGAGCTTGTGCTCTCCCTGGGCGCCGGCCTCGACGAGGGTCTGGCCCAGCTTGATGGCCCGCTCGATGAGCGCGTAATAGCAGAGCTCGAAATGCAGGCCGGGGACGTCGACGTCGGTGCCCCAATAGCGCCCGTAGCAGTGGGCGCCGCGCTCGAAGCTCAGGGTCATGGCCACGATGTCGTCGTCGGCGGGGCGGCTGGTGTCGCGGGCGACGACGACGATGGCGCGCTCGGGCAGGGCGGTGGCGATGCCGTCGAAGAAGGCCGGGGTCAGGTAGGGCTTGCCCCATTTGCGGTCGTAGATGCCCGCATAGAGCTGGTAGACGCGGGGCCACCACGACGGGGGCACCTCGTGACCGACCTTGATGTCGATGACCAGGCCGCTCTCCTGCACCCGACGACGCTCGCGCTTGATCTGTTTACGGGCCCCGTGATCGAGGCGTGACAGGAAGTCCTCGAAGTCGCTGTAGCCGTCGTTGTGCCACTGAAACTGCAGGCTTCGTCGACGGAGATAGCCCCGCTGCACGAGGTCTGCGGCCTCGCCGTCTTCGCAAAACAGGATGTGGGTCGACGAGGCGCCACTGTCACGCTGCAGGGCGGCCAGCGCCAGCGTCAGGCTGTCCCGCACCGCCACGTCGTCGACGTCGCCGCCCACCACGATCTGGCGTGGACCGGTCGCGGGGGTGAAGGGCACGGCCACCGTGAGCTTTGGGTAGTAGGAAATTCCGAAGCGCTTGGCGGCATCGGCGAGCTGCCAATCAAAGATGAACTCACCAAAGCTGTCGCTGCGCAGAAACGCCGGCATGGCGCCGACGACGACGGCGTCGCGCTCGGCCAGCAGCACCCGCGGCTGCCAGGAGCGGCCCAGGGAGCCGCTGTCCTCGAGGAGTTGCAGAAACGCATGCTCGAGAAACGGGTTGTCGTCGTTGGCCACCAGGCGGTCCCAGGCGCTGGCCGAGACATCGTGGAACGAGCGGATCACGCGGCTGACGACGTCCTGCATGGGGCAGGGTGTCGCTTCTGCGGGGCCTCGCGGCAACCCGCAGCACCATGGGGCTGATCTGGACCTGTCCCTGCCGCCCCGTCCGTGCTTATTGGTGCGCGATGCACGTCGAACGGGACCCCACAGCGCCCTCAGCAGCTCCTGCCGAAGCCGCCAACGACGTTGGCCTGCGCTTCAACCAGGCCATGCGCGCTGTCGCCCCAAGGCTGGCCACAGACCTCGCCGCCCGCGCCGAACAGCTGGGCCTGTGCGTCACCAGGGCCGACGGCGGCACCACCCCGATTCCCATCGCGGCCACCGTCGTCGTCGTCGACAACGCCACCATGGCCCGCCATCAGCACACGGCCGCCCTCTTGTCGTCGGCCACCGTCAAGATGGCCCGGGCTGCCATCGGCACCCCCTCCCTGCGGGACGCCGTGCTCGGCGGGCTGTCCCCCCTCGAGCGCACCTTGGCACTGGCGACGTTCGAACAGCTCGACACCCTCGTCACCACCCGGGTGGACTTCATCGGCGACGGCCCTGCCCTGCGGGCCCTTGAGGTCAACGCCACCATCCCCGCCATGCAGGGCTATTCCGACATCGCCGCCCGCGCCTTCTTCGAGGCCGTCGGCGCCCTCGTCGGCGCATCGTCGACGACGATTACCGATTGGCAACGCCGCAATGGCAGCAACGCCGCGGCCCTCATCGAGGCCCTGTGCGCGGGGTATCGGCGCTTTCGCCCGGGCCAGATGCCCCGACGGACGGCCATCCTCTGTCGACGTCAGGACGCCCAACTGACCGAACTCGTCTACCTGCGTGACCAGCTGCGCGCAGCGGGCCTCGACGCCGACATCGTCCACCCCGACCAGATCGACGACGACGACGGCGACGACGACCGTGTCGGGGTGATTGGTGTCGGCGGCGTCGACTACGACCTCGTGTACCGGCACCTGTTTGTGCGTCGCCTGGAAGAGCCGGGCCTGGCGGGCGCCGACGTCGTCACCCGCCTGTTGGCGATGCCCAATGGCCGCCGCGCCGTCATCTTGAATCCACCCGCGTCCCAGGTGGAGGTCAAGGCCGTCTTCGCCCTGTTGTCCCAGGCCAGCGACGACGCTGCCCTCGCCGCCGCCGCCGGCCTCACCGCCGATGAACTGCAAGCGATCGCGGCGTCGGTGCCGTGGACCCGGCTGTTTCGCGGCAGCGACGTCGTGGCCCGGGTCGCAGCCGATCCCGCGCGCTTCGTGTTGAAGCGGGCCTGGGACTACGGCGGCCGCGCCGTCTTCGTCGGCCACGACGTCGGCACCACAGCCTTCGACACCCGCGTGCAGACGGCCTGGCCCCAGGCGACATCGACGTCGACGTCGACGTCACCGCGAAGCTGGTCCGAGGTCTGCGCCCTCGCCGAGCAGGATGCGCGCGGCGGTGGCTTCGTCGTCCAGCAAGCCATCCACGTCACCCCGGTCTCCCACGTGCTGTGCAGCAGTGCGGGCGCCGTCGACGTCGACCTCTACGTGGACTTCTCGGCCTACGCCTCCGTCGGCCTCGACGTGCAGCCCGCCTGGGGCGGTGTCTGCCGGGGCTCGGTGTCGTCCATCGTCAACATCATGGGGGGCGGTGGTGTGGTCCCCGTGGTGCGCGCCGACGTCGCTGCCGAGATGCTTGCCGCCCTGGCCCGGGTGGCCTGAGCCCGGCGACCGACAAGCACCGACCTGGACCGACAAGCCCTGACCTGCACCGACACGCCGGGTGCGCCAGCGCACGCCGCGGCCTGGCCGAAAGGTGGTTTGCTCTTGGTTCCTCGACCCCATCGGGAGACGCCATGGCCGACGAACGAGAGCATGCCGACCGTGCCGCCGACACCGACAACGCCGACGACCACCACGACGGCGCGTGCTGCAACGCCTGCGCATTTTCAGCCCGGACGACGTCGTCACCCGCCATCGCTCCCCCGGCGTCGGGGCCCTTGCGCTTCGCCATCGTCGACGGACGGCCTGTCGGTGCGGTCGTCACCGTCCGCGCCAGTCGGAGCGATGCCGTCGAGGTCTTCGCCGTCGTCAGCCGCGACGTGCGCCTCGGCCGCGGCCCCGACAACGACATCGTCGTCCGCGACATGAAGCTCTCCCGGAGGCAGGCAACGGTGTCGTTTGACGACGACGGCGTCATCGTCACCGACGCCGGCAGCGGCTGCGGCACGTTCGTCAACGGCAAAGCTGTCAGGCCCCGGGCACGGTTGCAGGTCGGCGACCGCATCTACGTCGGCGACACCCTCCTCGAAGTCCGCCGCGCCTGAGCGTGCCGGTCAGTCGAGTTCCTTGAAGAAGTCGACGGCGTCAGCGGGCTGCAGCGGCAAGGTCCACGGGCCCTGGCGGGTGGGCATCTTCAAGCCCTCGCGCAGGATTTCCAGAAACTGATTTCGGGGCATGTCGACGGCGCCGAAGCGGGCCAGGTGGTCGGTGTAGCTTTGGCAATCCACGAGGAGGAACCCCTGGTGGATGAGGTTCGCCAACAACGTCGCAAACGCAATCTTGGAGGCGTCGGGGGCCCGGGCGAACATGCTCTCGCCAAAAAAGATGCCGCCGAAGGACACGCCGTACAGACCGCCCACGAGGGTGTCGCCGTCCCAGGCTTCGATGGAGTGGCACAAGCCCTCCTCGTGCAGGGCGCAGTAGCCGTTGATCATGTCGCGGGTGATCCAGGTGCCGTCCTGCCCGTGGCGCTTGGCCTTGGAGCACCCCGCCATGACGTCGCGAAACGCCGTGTCGGCCTTGATGACAAACGACGTCTTGCGCATGGCTTTTTTCAACGACCGATGGAGGTGGGCCTCCTTCGGCGGCAGCACAAAACGCGGGTCCGGCGAGAACCACAGCAAGGGATAGCCCTTGTGGGGCCACGGGAAGATCCCCGCCTGGTAGGCCTCCTTCAGCAAGGCCGGCTCGGGCTTGGCACCGGCGCAGACGACGCCGAACTCATTGGCTTCAGAGGGATCGGGAAAGAAGCGTTCACTCATGACGCCCCCACCGTAGCCCAGCGTCGACGTCGATGGGCAACCCCGTGGACCCGGCGGCGCCTGGCCGTGGCCTGCCAGGCGCGGCAGGGCGCTAGGCCGATGTCCGGGACTCAAGCTCCGCTGCCCGCCTCGTCGGCACCCGAATGCGGAAGGTCGTTCCAACGCCGGGGCGGGATTCGACCTCGACCGTGCCGCCGAGGTCCTTGACGACGTCGGCCACCGCCGAAGTCCCGATGCCACGTCCAGAGACGTCAGTGACCTCGTCCGCGGTCGAGAGGCCGTCGCACAAGACCAGGGCGAGGCGTTCGCTTTCGGTCATCGCCGCGGCCTCCTCTGTGCGAACGGCGCCCGCCGCGACAGCGAGTTCGACCACTCGATCGACGTCGATGCCCCGGCCATCGTCGCGGACCGTGACGACGAAGCCGTCGTCGTTGGACATGACAGCCACGGCGACGGTGGCCGCTGCCGGCTTGCCTTCGCGACGGTCGGGCGCTTCGATGCCGTGGTCGACGGCGTTGCGGACGAGGTGGGTGAGGGATGAAAAGAGCCGTCCCAGCGCCCGCGGGACGCGCACGTCGCCGCCCTCGAGGACGAAGCCAACCTGCTTGCCGAACCGTTGCCCAAGCTGCTCCACGAGGATTGCCAGTGGTCCCGCCATGACGTGGGCAGGGTGTTCCTGCGCCTGCTGACGGAATGCGCGAACCAGCGCCCGTGCCTCGTCAAGGGTCCGAGCCTGCCCGACCTGCTGCTCAAGGCGTTCCGTCTCTGCCTCATCGATCTCGATGCGCGAGTGCTGCGGTCCGTCGAGGCGAATCCCCCAGAGTTCCTCGTTGCGGGCCAGCACGCCGACGACAGCGTCGCGGACTGCCGCGAGGTCCTCGATGGCAATCCGAGTGTGGTCCTCGACCTCGTGGATCAGGTGGGCAACGTCGACGATGCCGAACTGGGCGAAGACCCCCTTGGCCGTGTGGAGCTCGCGACGCACGACCTCGTCCGCGGCGTCTCGCCGAATCAGGCTGTCAAGGGTGGCGACGAAGGGCATCACGAAGTCCGCGAAGCGGGTGCGGAAGCGGAGGACCTGCAGCACACCACGAATGCGGGCGGTCTCCCGCTCGGCATCGTCAAGGGACGTGACGTCGGCGATGGTGAACAACACCGACGCGATGGCACCTGACGGTTCCCGGACCACCGACCCGGACAGGCTCAGCACCCGCTCGCCGCTGCGGATCCGTTCCGGGAGTTGGCCGAGACAGACCTCTTCCGGCAGGACGTCGTCAAAGACCTGGCCGCAGACCGACTCGAAGTGACTGCGTTCACGCTCTTGCAGTCCGAGCAGTTCAGCCAGGGGACGACCGGCGATGGCCCCGCCACCGCGCGTCAACAGGCGGTCGCACGCCGTCGACGTCCCCTCGAGGACGCAGAGTGACGCGTCGATGCGCAGCAGTCCGAACGGGACGTGGTCCAGAATGGTCCGAATCGCCCCGCTGCGAATGCGCTCCTCTTCGCCAGAGAAGTCCGACAGCACGAACGTGTAGCCGATGGACGCGCCTTGCTCGTCCTGGGCCTGTGTGACCGTGAGGTAGAGGTGGCGGCGCCCGGCGGCCGCGTGAACGTTCACCGGGCCGAGCCAGGAGCCGCTGGCATCCACCTCGCCGCGCATGGCCGCCCACGTGATGCCGGAGCCATCGGCATCAAACAGCTCTGGCAGGGGCCGTTCATCTGTGCCGACGAGTTCGTTGAACCCGGCATTCGCGAACATCTGCCGACCATCGAGGTCGTAGCCCACGATGACAACGCGCTTTGTCGAGCCCAGGACGTTCACGAGATTTGATCGGGCGTCGACCTGGGCCACGAGTTCGCGCAGCATCGGGACCAGCTGAACCAACCACCGCTCCTGCGAGATGCCGATGTTGCGCCACAACTGCTGCAGCGTCGGATCCTCCATCGTGGTGCCGGGTCGCATGTAGAAGAGACCCGTGTGGCTCGTCGCATCCACCAGCGCGCTGAGGTCTGCGGAAACCTCGGGCTTCGCTGGCTTCGGCGTCTTCGAAACGGCAACGGTCGGCGCGGTCATGTCCCAAAACGCGTTGTTGTTGAAATGGCCGCTGGGGCTCAGGGGGATATGGAAGCCCGGTCGATGGGCAGCGAACACATCTTGCTGCACCGTGAAGAGGCACAGCGCTTCGCTGTGGACATGCTCCTCAACAGCCCTGATCGCCTGCGGTGCCTCGGTGGGGTCGAGGGTCGTCGCCGCCTTCAGAAACACCTTGTCGTACTCGGGGCTGTTGGTGAGGGAGAATGGTCCCTGCGAGAAGAAGAAGATGTACTCGTGGAAGAGCGCGTGCAGGACGGGGTTGTCGACGTTGGTCAGCGCAAAGTCTCCGTCAAAGGCAACGCCGCCGGCCCGATCGACCACGATGCGCTTCAGCCAGTCGCCGCGGGGGACGATTTCCGCTTCCAGGGTCACACCGATCTTGGCCAGGAACTCTTTGACGGCGAGATAGAGGGCGATGCTGGTTTCGCTCACGAGGCCGCGCAGGGTCAGCTGCTCGTGACCGGCTTCGCTCAGCAGCCGGCGCGCGAGCTCGGGGGCATACCGGTACGGCTTGATGCCGGGGTGAAAGCCCTCAGCTTCCTGGGTCGTCACCGACGCCTGCGGGCGGGCATGGCCGTGTTCGGAAACCTCGGCGAGCAAGCGGCGATGCACGCCATGGTTCAGGGCGCGGCGCACCCTCACATCGGCAAGGGGCCCCTTGTTGGCGAGGAGAAACCATTGGGAGAGGGCAGCAGGCGCGTGGTTGACGGCGACCTCGGTCCCGGCGAGCCGAGCTGCGTCATGGGCATCAATGTTGAGGGCGATGTCGATCTCGTTGTGCACGAGCCCATCGACCCACTCCTTCTGCTTGCGGATGGGGAGCACGAGATGGTCGACCGTCGCGCGCCCGGCCCAGTGGTTCTTGTTGCGGGCCAGCACGATTTCGCGACCACGCTCCCAGCGCACCAGCGAGTAGGCGCCGGTCCCAATCGGATGTCGGTGAATCGCTTCCTTGCCGCCACTGCGCAGGATGTGGGCCGGGTAGATTTGGCTGAAGAAGAAGCGCCGCAGCAGCAGGGCATCTGGAAAATGGGTCTCGATGCACACGCGAAAGTCGTTGACCTTCGTGCAGCTCTTGATGGGGGCCAGGAGTCCGCGTCCATTGACCGACGGGTCCTTCGGATCGAGGTGGGCCTCAAAAGTGGCGACCACGCTCTCGGCGTCGAAGGGGCTCCCGTCGTGGAAAGTGACTCCTCGGCGCAGCTCAAGCTCCATGGTCACCGGCGACGTCAGTTCCCACTCGATCGCCAGACCTGGTTGCGCTCGCCCCTGCTCGTCAAAGAAGACAAGGGAATCAGCAATCATCGAGATGGCGACGAATGACTCGGGATCGAATGCAAAGAATGGGTCGAGGGCGGGCGGGTCGACCGAGTACACTGCGAGACGAACCTGGGTCATGGCGAAACCTCCGCGGCTACCATCGACAGGCGACGACCGTCCTTGAGGTCGGCCACCGACCTCGCGGGAGATCAGAAACCTGCTTCGGGTTTGGCTCGGGCAGCGGTTTGGGCGTCAGCGCATGACGATGACGCGGGCCTCGGCACCCTGGGCCGGGAATTCCACTTCGCCGCACGAAGCCGGCAGCACGCAGGAGGCGCCCCTCGGCAGCACCAGGCTGATGCCGTCGTGGACGAGGGTGACGCCGTCGCCGCATTCGGCGTGCAGCACCAGGGCGTGGGTGGGTGGGACCGGCAGCCGGTGGGGCGTGGCGCCGTTGACGACCAGGGCGGCCATCGAGAAGGCGCGGGTGTCGCACAGCATGGTCAGGCCGTCGTCGCCGACGCGAGGGGCCGTCAGGGCCGGGGGTTGGGGGCCGAAGCGGGCAACCTCGAGGGCCGAGGCCAGATGCAGGGCCCGGGGCTTGCCGCTGGCGTCGGTGCGGTTGTAGTCCCAGACCCGAAACGTGGTGTCCGAGGGTTCCTGCACCTCGAGGATGACCACGCCGGCGCCAATGGCATGGACGACGCCGGGGCTCACATGCAGCACGTCGCCCCGCTTCACGGGGACCGAGCGCATCAGTTCGTGGGGCAGGCCCATCTTGACGGCGTCAACGAACAGTTCCCGGGAGACGCCGTCGACGAAGCCGTGCAGCACGCAGCCGCCGGCGTTGACGTCGATGATGAGCCAGGCCTCGTCTTTCGAAAACGTCCCCGGGTGGGTGGCGGCGTAGTCGGCGCCGGGGTGAACCTGGACGCTCAAGGGTTCGGCGGCGTCGATGAGCTTCACCAGGATCGGGAAGCGGCCCGGCGGGTGGGCGGAGCCGATGAGGTCGGCCCCGTGGCGGGCCACGACGGCACCGAGGGGCATGTCGGCAAAGGTGCGACATATCGGGTGGTCGTCGACCACCGATTGGCCCTCGGGAAGGTCGGCCACTTCCCAGCTTTCGCCGACGGCGCTGGTGCGCGCCGGGATGTGGCCCGGGCGTTGTTTGGCGGGCAGCAGGCCGATGCTGATGCCTCCCCAGAGCTTCTCGATGTAGGCGGCCCGCATGGGCAAAGGAGGCAGGCGGAGGCTCACCTCCAAGGAGTACCGCGCGTTTGGAGTTGCAGGAAGCCGCCGATCGGGATTGTTTCTGCCCGGGACGTGTCTACGGCCTTCCCCACCGGCGGCGTGTGGGGCGGTGTGGGCGACCAGCGGTCGTGAGATTGCGGAGGAAGTCGATGATTGAAGCCAGGGGCGTGCACAAGCACTACGGCAGCAAGGCGGCCCTCGACGGGGTCAGCTTCTCGATTGCCACCGGCGAGGTGGTGGGGTTCCTGGGCCTCAACGGCGCCGGCAAGACCACGATGTTGAAGATTCTGTGCGGGCTGCTGTTGCCAACGGCGGGCAGCGTCACCGTCGACGGCGTTGACGCCGTCAGCGACCCCCTGGCCCTCCGTCGTCGCATCGGCTTTCTGCCTGACCGGCCCCCCCTGTATGGCGAGATGAGCGTCCGCGACATGCTGGCCTACGCCGGTCGCTTGAACGGTGTCAGCGCCGCCCGCATCACGGGTCGCGTCAACGACGTGCTCACCCTGGCCGACCTCCACCACGTGGCTGACGACCTCGTGGAGACCCTGTCCCATGGCTATCGCCAACGGGTGGGCATCGCCCAGGCCATCGTTCATGAGCCCAAGCTGGTGGTCCTCGACGAGCCCATCTCGGGCCTCGACCCCGCCCAGATCGTGGCCATGCGCGGCCTGATCCGCGGCCTCAAGGAGAAGCACACGGTGCTGCTCTCCAGCCACATCCTCGGCGAGATCACCCACACCGCCGACCGCATCCTCGTGCTCCACGGCGGCCGCATCGTGGCCCAGGGCACCGAGGCGGAGCTCGTCGGTGGCGGCAAGAAGCGGGTGGAGATCGTCGCCCGGGGCAGCCTCGCCGCCGTGCACAAGGGCGACTTCCTCAATACCGCCGGCATCAGCGTCGCCGAAGCCATCGAGCTCGACGGCGGTCTGATTCGCCTGCGGGCCCGCTTCGAGAGCGACGACGTGCGCGAGCGCCTCGTGAAGTCCCTCGTCGAAC
>Ga0247837_1001487_pt1 | contig 48248 bp, 37 predicted proteins | sample LaCtaG_2_FD_187115 | JGI IMG/M metagenome (GOLD analysis project Ga0247837, IMG submission 187115) | Freshwater microbial communities from meromictic Lake La Cruz, Castile-La Mancha, Spain - LaCruzMarch2015_14.5m | ecosystem: Environmental > Aquatic > Freshwater > Lake | place: Spain: Castile-La...
GAAATGAAGGTACGCATACCTCAGCGATGCTATAAAGACTTATTCGCACTATGAGTGTGAAATTGCATAGCACTATCATCCAGGTCTTTCTGGAATGTTAGAAACCTCGCTTTGGACCTAATATCCCCCGTAGTGTAGAGAAATAACCCAAACTTCATTTGTATGTCTTTGGGATTTACTGCCACATCAATATCAGAAACTACTCGACCATTAAAAATATGTAGATTAAAATTGCTTTTGTAGATACTTCTCTGAGGCAAGTCTAGTTGGATACTTCTAAAGAGGCTTCGCTCTCTCTTATGTTACAGACTCAACCTCGTCCTCCAAACGAGCCGAAGCTCCCAAGAGTAAATGACGCCATCAATAATATGAACTCTGGCAACGAGCTTTGCGCCCTCTGCAAGGAAAAAACCGCAGAGGTCTTCTGTCCCTGCCTCCGTCCCGTAATCCTGCTCTGTGCAACCTGCGTCAGCCATCACTTGATCAAAAACCAAGGACTGCTGCACACCACCTGGACTCTCGACAAGCTGCCACATGCAAATGTACCGGGACTATTGGAGCGTCTCCAGCAGCGTACTGGGGCATTAGTGCAAGTGCGGGGACATGCTTGGAACAGTGTGGAAGAAGTAGACAAGGCTATCAGTCAGTATGGGAAATCCGTGCAACAAGTCATAGATGGACATACTACCAAGACTGAACTGGAAATTTTAGATATGCAGAAGCGCATAGAGCAAACTATTTTAAAGGCAAAGAAGGTTATCCGCGACATTTCAGTGCAGTCTCAAAGGCAAACAGAGGAGCTCCAGAGGATGAAGACAGAACTAACTGAGGAAGTGCAGAAAGCGCTGGAGGAAGTGGAAAAGACACTGGCGGACGATAAGCCCAGACTGACTTCCAAATACGGCCCAGCATTCCGGCAATTATTAGAAAACGCACAGTCTTTTCAACTGTTTTCTTTCCACATCCAGACTTCGACAGTACCCACTGTCACACTCATCACGCAAATTCACTCTGCTCAGGAAATCATGGCTGCGCGCTCTCCGACTAAAAACCACGAAAATCAATTCGCGGCTGTTTTTGGAAATAAAGTCGAAACGTTCGATTTGAAATCTCGCCAATCCACTCGCTTCACTCTGTCTGTTAACTTTGGTGTGGGAGGGTGTTATATCCGTCTTGCGGAAAACAGTCTAATTTGCATTGGAGCCTATCCCCCTTCCACAGGAGTGCATTCTCTGGACTTAAATTCTCAAAAACTGACCCCCTTGCCACCTCTCCCCACGCCTAGAGCCTATGCAGGCGTGGGGAAATATGCTGACTTTATATATGTGTTCGGAGGCTTTGATGGATCTAACGGTCTCAAATCCACCGAGAAATACCACATCACAGAAAATCAATGGCTGCCTTCAAGCAACATGCACTACACTCGAAGCGGCTTCACTCCGTGCAACTTCAACTCTCTCATCTACCTGGCAGATACTTACCTCTTCAGGGTAATGGAAAGCTTCAACCCTCAGAATGAGACTTTCCTGGAGCTGCCAGTGCTTTTGCCGACACAGTTGGAACTGGGATGCGACTGTGCTGTTTTCGTAGTGGATGGAGAGATGTGTGTACTGACTGAGGCGAAGCAATTGGCGCGCTGGAAAATCGGGTCGGAAGCAGCTTTTCGTCTTTCTGTGGCGAGGGAAAGTTGTTGGTCGTCACAGCCCCCACTAGTTGCGAATTCGCTGGTCCTAATTGCCAATGCATGTTCAGGCCGGGTGGACAAGTTCAGTCTAGAGACCTACGCATTCCTTTAGTAACGTAGCTCTACATAGCTCTTTCTCCTCTCGGAAATAATGAAAACACTGCAATCTTTGTCTATTTGAGCCTTCTACCCAGACTCAGAGCATTTGAACTGGGGAAGTCGCAGTTCTCTTAGCGGAGAAGGGTCTCTCATATGGCCAATACTGCAGGAATTGTAGAGTATGGAGGGCAAGACTATCTGCCTCTCCCACCTCTGTATAGCTGAAAGCGCAGCCTTGCAGCTCTAACACCATCTCCCCAATTCCTCGCTCCCGCCGCAGTCCACAGTCTGGAGTGCGCTATCTCCAACTAGAAGCTACAATGGAAGCCAAGCCTGTGGCAGTGCACAGTCCGTCCCGGCTTTCTACTGAGTTTCACCACTTTCAAAACATTGGCTCAGTTCATACATTATTAGATAAAACGTTCTGCGAGGAGTGCTATCCGGATGTACCCACATCACTGTGACGCTATCAGGACCACTATAAGGAATTCAATGTGGAAGTCTCCAGCACCAATTTAACAGAGATTCAAAGGGCGATTTGCAGGGCGCAGCCCCTAAAAAGTGACTTTTCGTGCTATGACTGTCCCCTAGATAACTCCTGCAACTCTGCACGTAATGGTGGCACCGCAGCGGGTCTTTTCACTACTGTGTGAGTTTTTTAGTCTGAAGAACGCGGCTTCTTTGTTGTCTACCGCGTTTGTGGCGGATGGAATGAATTCGATGCCGTTCCTAGCTGGGCTCAAATGGGCAGTGTTTAGTAGGCTGATGATGCGGACTTCCTGCCAGAGTCCGACCGCTCACACGAAAATACTGAAATACAAAGCTCCCACGCAGTCCGCTGGGAAGCACTCCGGCTGAAGACTTGGGGGAAAAGTCCAGTCCCTGACCATCAACAACTAGCCCGCACTCTTCGTAATGCAGCTAACAATACAGGAAATATGCAATGCACAGGGAATCGGAGGATGTGCTGCGTTTGACCTTTGACAGTGAAGTGCATGTGCATGCCAGCACCCCCGCTTTCGATACTTCTATCACATGGAAACTGCATCTTCCCTCGCTGTAGGAAAGACGCTACTGTGTGGAGCCAACGGGGAGGCGTAGTGGCTTCACTGGACTACTACCGCTTCCGGTCTATCTCCTAGTTCTCCTAGACTCACAGGCTAAATACAGGCTGAGCCCACAGTTTTAAGCTGCATGAAGCACTCCTGTCACAGCCAACAGTGTCTAAAGCAGCTTCATAATTAACATCTAGCACTGCACACTCACAAAAACCACCTTTCATATGCTGTGCATTCCTAGTTAGCAAGCTCTCATTAAGTTCTCTATGTGCAGAAAACAAGAGTCTACTCGGTAATGCAGACTCCCCTAGGCCTAGATAAATGGCAAAGCTACAATTCACCAAGACCCACGGCCTGTACATGGACCACTCCTCCCGAGTCACAGTGTACGAAGGCCTGCTCACTGCCTCAAACACGCCTGTCGCCATCAAAGAACAAGTCTTCCCTTCCCTGGCTGCCGCCAATGTTTCTATCCGCGAAGCCATCATCCAAATGCGCCTGCACCACCCCAATATATGTGAGGCGTATGACTGCTTCTTGGAGCAGAGAGGACAGGAAGTCGTGTCTGTGATACTGCTGGAACTGCTCGATAAGGACTTGAACAGGGAAATCCAAAAGCGGCAAAGCAAAAGAATCCTCTGGGAAGAAGCAGATATACTGGAGATATTGACAGGACTGGTGTCCGCCCTGAGCTACGCAGAAGACAAGTGCATTTGCCACCGAGACATCAAGCCCCAGAACATCTTCCTCAAAGGCCGCACTGCCAAAATCGGCGACTTCGGCTCCGCAAGCGCTCTAATAGGCGAGGAAAAAACCCTGAAATCGCTTTCTGGCAGTCCCATTTTCTTCAGTCCGGAAATGCGTCTTCTTCATAGAGATCAGCTGCGATTAGAGCAAGAACAAAGGGCCTATGATCCCTTTAAGTCGGATGTGTATTCGTTGGGAGTCACGGTTTTGTATATGGCGATGCTGAGAGTGCCTGAGGAGCTTATGGACTTGAGTTCGCTCAGAGACGCTACTATAGGACTGGTTTTAAGCCTTCACGAGTACCCCAGACTGCAAGAATTCCTGCCAGACATGCTCAGCATTGACCCCGAGGCCAGACCCAGTTTCCGAGATATTGAGCGGAAACTGAGCAGATACAGCATAGACTACAACACCAGTCTGCAGCAGTCCATCGCAATCGAAGAAATGTTGGGCTTTGAGACTTTACGGCCCTGCTGCATCTGCAACCGTCCTATTATGCGGCTGGATTGGACCCACTATATTCCTCGGGAACTGCTGATGTATCATGAGTACTTCACAGATCTGTGTAGTTTGCAGTGCTTAGTGGGGCTGAAGGTTCAATTGGACGCTGCGAGCACTGCAATTGAGTGCGTTTGGTGCCGGAAAACAATGAAAATAGTGGCTTCCGAGGTAATTATCCTGCCCTGCAATCACATTTTTCACAGTAAACTCTGTCTTTTCCAGTTTCTAGCCTGCATGAGTGATAATTTCAAAGCAACTGAACACTTCGCCTGTCCCAAGTGCTCCGCAGGGCTTTCCCCCGACTACATCAAGGAAGTGCTGGGGCGAGAAGCATACGACGAAGCCGCGTTCCTGTATACCAAGGACCTGTGCACTGTGTGCTACGACCGAAACGCAGAATACTACTGCCCAAAGGACAACTGCCTGTTTTGCTCCAAATGCACCCGCTTTTACATGTACACCTTTAGAAGTTGCCCTGTATGTCACTGTCTGCGCATTTCCCCCCTCCCCGCGAGCACCAAAGCCAGAGACATAGAACTCGTCCTCACCCGGCCCTCGCACTAGTCCTACTATAGCCATTATAATAGATGTACACACCTATTCGAGACGGCAACCGCGGCGGCAGAGGACTGTTTTCCTGGGAAGACGTCCGGATCATGTCCTACAAGGACCGGGAGTGCTACCTGGGCAGCACCGTCAACCTGGGCTTCCTGGACAAGGGAGGCCGGTGGAGGAAAAGGGACTGGTGGACGAAAGTCCCCGCCAACGACTCCAACAGCCTGACGGAAGAGATACGCCTCATAAAGGAAGAGGAACAGAAGAGGATGGATGAGGCTTTGGGTCTGCGGGCGCCGGAAAAGCCGCAGCCCACAGGCCTTTCCCCGGCCGAACTGCACGAAATCACGCAGAAAGGACAGACTCTCTACGACCCGGAAGCCGCAGGACTGAAAGTGACAGGCCTCGGCTTCACCCAGCCAGTCGAGCCGCCCAAGCGCCAGCACCGCCACAGAGAAGACCCAGGCAGAAAGCGACACAAGCGGCATAGGGAAAAGCACCACCACGACTAATAGCACTAATATGAGTGTGATGGCCAAGGTCTTTGCTTCCTTCATAGACACTCAGGAACTGGCGGCCATGCTGCGGACTGGGACTAGGGTCTATTTGTTGGATGCTTCCTACAATATACCCGGGTTCAATGTGGATATTCGGAGTGGACATCAGAATTGCAGGATTCCGGGGGCGAAGTTCTTTGAGGTGGATGAAATAGCTGATAAAAGCAGTGGATTTCTGCACATGCTGCCCACTAATTCCGTATTTGTGGACTATATGAAGCGGCTACGGGTCAAAAACGACGATAATTTGCTAGTGGTGTACGACCAATTAGGTGTGGTGAGTGCGCCTCGGGCCTGGTGGACCTTCAAAGTATTCGGCAGAACCAACATCGCAGTGCTAAATGGCGGCTTGCCCAAATGGCAAAAGGAGCAATTGCCCGTCGAATCCGGCCCCTACCCTCTCTACCAAGACTCCTCTTCCGAGTCTGATTCCGACTACCACTACCGCCTCGACTCTTCCCAGGTCTACGACCTAAAGGCTGTAACCGCCCTCAGCAGACTGCTCTCTGCGGGATTGGTGGAAACTCAGCTAGTGGACGCTAGGCCAGAGGGCAGGTTCAACGGCACTGCACCTGAGCCTAGGCCAGGCGTGCGCAGTGGACACGTCCCCGGCTCCCTCAGCCACTTCTTCAAGAACGCTTTCAACCCTGACGGCACCATTAAGTCCGTTCCTGAGGTGAAGCAGTCTTTCCGCGCTGCAGGGATTTGCACGGATAACACTGCAAGGACGGTGCATATGTGTGGGTCAGGGATGACGGCGTGCATTAATTTGCTGGCTCAGGAGTATGTTGGAAAGGCGAGGACGGGAGTTTATGACGGGTCTTGGACTGAATTCGTAAGAGAAAGACAGGCCACGAGTGCTGAGCCGCAGATAAGTGAGCAGGAAATGGAAGCGTACAGGCGGCTTTTCTCTAGCTAATTAGTCCTATTTTCCTCGGCTATATACACTAATGACTGTATTCCACTGCCTCATACCTGTGCCTCGTCTTCTCTACCCACACATAGTCCAGTCTTTCCCGGGTCTCCGCAGCCCACTGTTCCCAGTACAAGTGTGTCTCATTGCAGGCCTGTAACCGTCCCAAGCCCAACAACTCGCTTCCGAACTGTCTCCACGGCTCTGGAGTCGGCGAAATCGCATCGTTTAATTCCATGTTCCCTGCAGCGCCATTGACGATATAGACCGGCGCAGAGGGATTTCGGTGGTAATTCAGGCCGTCTACCTCACTAGGGACAGAGGAATTGTGGTAAACTGGGGCAAATCGCTCATAATTGTGGACATGTGAACTGATAACTACATCCACTCCCGCAGCATTCACTAGATCTTCCATGTAGTTCCGCACAATTGATGCACGAAAGGAACAGTCGAAGTTGCTTTGGAAGCGAAATCGCTCGACTAAGGACAAATTCCAGTTGATTCCGCAGTAAAACGGCCTATGTCCTATCAACACCACCCACGGTACTTTATTTCGGTTCTCATTTGCAGCTTTTAAGTCCGCAATTAGCCAGTTTTTGTGCGTTAATTCGCTTTCGGGGTAGTCGTAAAACAGGTATTCCGCGCAGTACATTACAAAGTGGACCAGGCCCAGGTCGAAGGAATAGAACAGGTTGGAGCCTTCGTTGACGCTGTTTTTAGGCATGCGGAAAAGCTCTCGATAGCGTGTGAAGTTGTATTGTCTTTCGTGGTTCCCAGGTGCCACCATATAGGGAATTCTGCCTGCGAAGGACTCTGTTTCTGTGAAATACCTGCGGACAAAGGACGGCCGCGGGTCTCTGAGGTTGTAAGCGATGTCTCCAGAGTGCAACACGGCATGAACCGGCATTTCCCCGCGTAGATAGTCAACCATACTGCGAGTAGCTGCAGAGTGATAGGACGACCCCATGTCTCCAACCACCAATACACTGGTTTGCAGTGTGAAATCAGCTGTCAGACTGCGGCCTTGCATCGACTTGACCTGAGACCAGATGAGTCCGTACCCGACAGTGTACTCGTAACTGCAGTCGGGGTGAAGGCTGGATACCACTGCAGAGTTAACGATGTGGCCATTGGTCACGAAGCCACGTCTGGTCCAGACCACTGTGGGCTGTAACACCTGCCAGTCCTGGCTGGCTGCACACTGGGTGGCTTTGTAGTGGAAGGAAGCCTGCCACTGTGGGAAGTAGGTTAGCCACACCACCACTAGCTCCCCTGGCTGCGCTGTAAAGGCTACATGGAAGCCTTTCGGCTGCACTAGGGTCCTTGCGTAGGGGTGCAGCAGGGCGTACACATACACTAGGAAGTTGATCACAGCGCCCAGCATCTCTATTCCTCTATAAAGGCTATGGACTGGACACCCAGACGCCGTGCTTTGATCCTTGTCACTGAATATCTGACTACTGGCGAATTCGTGAAGCAAATGCTGTTGATCTGTCGCGGCTGGAAGACTCAAGTGGACACAGACGAAGTCTGGAGCAACAAGCTGCGCTACTTCACCTTGCCCTGGAAAGAGCTGACCCTGACCAGTCCCAAAGTGGTAATGAAGCTGTTCACACGGCAGTCCAAGCGCTTCCTCTACTCGCGAGAGCGGGAAATCGTGTCCTACGACCTGCACTGCAGAAGAATGGTAGTGCACGTGGCCCTGCCATTCACCGTGAGGAAGTTTTGCCTACTACCGAATGGGAGTCTGTTCATCAATGACTGGTCTGCGTTGATATTAGATGTGAGGAATGGGCATTTCCAGGAACTGCCGAGTTGTGGGTTTCCCTGTACGGAGACTTTGTCGTGGAAGGAGTTTATATATGTGTTTGGCACCAGTGTGATGCGCTTTGACGTGCAGAGGTGGGAGTGGGGCTTGGTGCCGCTGGAGCAGAGCTTTAAGGACGTCCTGAGTGTCATAAGAAGGGAAAACGTCGCTTATATGCTGCTAGTAAACGGCATCGCAGCCATAGACCTCGAAACAGCGGCAATTTCCCAGCACCAATTCGAAGCGCGGGTGTTCAACCAGCACCTGCCAATGGGCTTTTTCCACGTGGACAGACGGCTAGCAGTGCTCAACCGCTACTTCATCCTGCTAATTGACCTAGCCACAGGCAGCGAAGAAATGCTGCGGAAAGACCTCAGCTTCCTCCCGTCCAAAATCCAGTGTGTCGAAGAAGATGAGAAATTCCTCTATTTCGGCCAACGAACAGAGCTGTTTCGCTATGAAAAGGCCACTCACGTGATTACCCACTTCTACATTTCCTCCGTAGACCTGTCCTTCCGCATCCGACTCCGCCTGTCTGCAGAGCTGTGCAAGGCGCTCAGTCCGCTGCCCAGCGACTCTGACACGGAGACGTGTTCCTTTCTGTCCTACGTCCGATACGTCAAGAGACGAGGGATACTATAGCTCTTAGAATGGAGCTATTTAGGGTAATGCTGGGGTGCTCTCTGTAATATATATGGATTCAGCCACTCAGACTCAAATACAGCGGAAAAAGACCAGGAAAGCTGCTTTGCTGGATTGGCCGAGACTGGTGCAGCGGGCTACTAGCGGCATACGCAGTTCTATGGCTACTTTGCATAGAGTGCCGAGAGTGCTGGAGTGGACGGAGCGCCAGGAAAGGAAGAAGTCGGGGTTCGGAGTGTGGGAAACTGAGGGGTCTGACAGGGAAATCTCCCTGGACTTCCTGTATACCTCTGTGGACTTTCGGAGAAGACGAAAAATCACTTTGAGCAGTTCAAAAGCTGCAGGTCAAAAGAGCTTTATACAGTCTCCAATACAAACAGGCTCTGTCAAGACTCGCAGAAAGGTCAGTTTCTGCGCTAGCAGCGAAGCCAGGCAGAGGTCACTTGTCCCAGTGCCGGATCTGTCCAAAAGAGTGGCGTTTCAGACCCTGCGCGAACGCCTGCGTCTGCACGTCCTCCACTCCCTGTACATCCCCAATAGTTAATAATGTCCCGCAAAGGGAAGTTCCAGCAGCTCCGAGCGCAGGTCGACCCTGCACTGATTCAGCGCTGGGAGGTCGAGCAGGAAGAGCTAAGAACCCGACTAATCGAAAGAGACGACTTCCAGTGGACACTAGACGGCCCGACTGCCCTGCACTACATCGGAGGCATGGACATCTCCGCTGACAAACACAATGAAACAGACGCATATGCAGCTTTAGTAGTGCTCAGGTACCCAGGTCTGGAGACTGTGTATGAGGACTGTCTGCATGTGACAGTGGATGTGCCCTATGTGCCGGGCTGCTTGGCCTTCAGGGAAGTGCCGCATTTGCTGCAGTTGTTGGAGAGAAATCGGCTTTCGCAGTTCGTTCCGGACGTGATTTTGCTGGACGGGAATGGAATCCTGCACACTAAGGCCTGTGGACTGGCGTCTCACTTTGGAGTGCTGAGTGACATTCCGACTGTTGGATGTGGGAAAACTGTGTTTGCAGTGGATGGGATTAACAAAAGCAACGTCAGAGCTCTGGCTGCCACCCTGCAGCAAGGGGGCGATAGTGTCAACTTGGTGGGTACATCAGGACGCATCTGGGGCGCTGCCCTCAAAAGCTGCGATAACACTACTGACCCTGTGATCGTCTCTGTCGGCCACCGCATCAGTCTCCCCACTGCAGTGGACCTAGTCAAGCGCACCTGCGTCTTCCGCGTTCCAGAGCCCATCCGCCAGGCAGACAAGCTATCCAGAGCTAGTCTAAGGCCCTAGCCTCTATAAAGGGTTATGCTGCCGGTGTATGTACTGCCCGTTACTCCCACTGGCGCACTGTTAGGCAGCTTCGCTCCCATCCTGCCAATAGGGAAACTGCAGGAAATGATGGTATGCAGTAGGCAGGAAGTCATGGAAAAGGCGTGTTTGGAGCCCACTTGCGAACTGAAGGACCTGCTTTTGGAGGTGAATACCAGGGAAATAGCGGCTTTGAGCGACTTGCGAGGGAGTTTGGACGCTGTGCTGCAGCAGAGGCCTGTGCAGCAGCCTTGTCCCAGCTCAGTACTGCGCAGTCTACGCTGTGAGGCGCTGCATCGGTCCAAAGGCCGCAGTTTGCAGACAGAGAGCCAGTTCCCTCACCTCACCCGATACAAGCGACTGCACAGTTTCTGGAAAGACTACTGCAGACGCGAGAGCATGGCCGCCTCAGAGCTCCTCACAAGTCGCGAAGGCCGCAAATACTGCGCTCTCACCACTAATGGAGACTTCAGTGTGCAGGGGCAAGGCAAGACCTGGGCACATGCGCGTTCCCAGGCTATTTGGAAGGCACTCAATCGGCTTGCGCCCGGGCTGCTGCAGGCCTTCTCTCAGTCCTATTGAGGCAGGACTGGAATAGCTATGAACAGGGAAGGGTTGAGTGGTGTCTGTTGGAGTGGATTTATAGACGAATGGTAGAAATCGTCCACATCAGTTCCTATGCATTTGAATGATATAGGAACTTTCCCCTCCCACTGCTGTTGGCAGCCATTGAGACAGTAATCAATGAAGTCGCCCATCCTGATAAAAGCGCACACTTCCACAACCCGCCGTCTCCAGTTCTTCGCCCCACACACCTACCCCGCCTTCCTACGCAAGCTGCACCGTCTCTCCGAGGACTATGCAGAGGTGCGAGTCTGGTATGAGGACTTGGAAGGGGCGAAAGTCCTGCTCATCGAGGAAACGTATGAGACTGTTCTGGGCCTGTGGCCGTGGTTGGAGCTGAAAGTGGAGGTGGAGAGAGTGAATAGGAGCGTAGGACAGTGGATTCATCGAGAAGCACTGAAGATGAGGATTAAAGGACTGATGTGGATGCAGACTGCTAAGGAGTGTTGGGGGAAGACGGGCTTGTATTGCAGGGGAAAGTGGGGGAAAGGCAAGGAGCAGGCTCATTTACGCTTTAACAGCCTTCGAAAGCGCATAGCGACTTGGACTGCACTGAGCTGCGGAGCGACTTGTCTGTACGTTCAGAAAGGAATTGAGCGAATTCAGTCCCAAAAGCGCCAATTCGCCGGTCTAATCACTCTATTGGCTGCTATTTGCGTCTTTTCCCTCACAGCACAGTCTCTTTCTATTCGCACTTTCCAGCCTCAAACCCGCCTTTCCGGCCTAATCCACCTGCATATGTCCAATTCCACTGAAAACATGTGTCTGCTTGTGCCTCAGTGCACCGCTCCACAGCCACTTACCTACCAGCAGGGAACTTACCTGGGAAATATCTTTTTCGGGGAGGGGTTAACAGGTTTTCTGCTGAATCCGAAACAAGACACTATCAAAATCGGCACTTTTGACGCTAAGTACCAACTGCAAGGGGAGGGCGTCCTGATAGGGAACAGTCGGGTGGCCATTGGGCACTTCACCAACGACCATTTAAGCCAAGGCCGGGGCGTCTGGACCCAAAAGAGACGCATTCAAGAGGGCGATTTCACCGAGGGAGTGATCAGAGACGGTTCAGAAGCAGTGTTTTCCCCAGGCACTATAGACCTCTGGAGACCACTGAAGTGGACTACTGACATGGTCTCTCTATACACCGGACAGTGGAAACACGGAGTCTACGAAGGCTTCGGCGAACTGCGGACCACTGATTCCTCCTACTACGGTGAGTTCGTAGGAGGGAAAGCCACTGGGAAAGGCTTGCAAAGGACTGGAAGCACTGTTTCCTCAGGGTCGTTCCTCAATGGCGAACTCAGTGGCTTTGGGTGTATGTTTAAGGGGTCGGGAGAGGAGCTGTGTGGGCAGTTCGTGCAGGGACTGTGCCAGGGCAAGGCGGTGCGCAGTAGTGCAGGGAAGCCGGAAGTGGTGAGTTGCAGCCAGGGCCGAGAGAGCAAAGACTCTTGGTGGTAACGAGACCTTTAATTAGTGCTAATTGGCGCTATTGTGATGGAAAGTAGCTAATTCCACCTGGATCCTAGAGAGGTTCCGTAGCATATAAACAATTATACAGCCTCAGCAATAGTGCCAATTGCCCTACCAGCCTCCCCTTCCATTCCTAGCAGTAGTAATGTCAACTCCAATCGTGATGGCCTCGCAGATGGTGCATGCAGGCCGCGCAGCCCGCGGAACCCTGCGAGACCGGCCTCTCTACGGGCGCTCCACTACCCACCTGTCCAGACCCGGACCCAGACGCAGGGCTGGCTCGGTGCCTAGTCACAGGCCGCCTGTGAGGGCTGCTACTGCGGTCACAGACGCTACGCTGGAGCATTTGGAGCACTCGGAAAGCGTGGCCGTCAGTCAGACCGACAAAGTCAGTGGCTGCTGTCTGCTGTTTTAAGCCTATTAAAGAGTGTGTATAGGTGGTGTAGACCTAAATCAAACCTGAAAGTGGCTTAAACGACCTGTTTGTTGTGGTGTTCCTATGAAGCAGGCAGACAATTAAAGCTGAAATTGCCTGCTACTCCAAGTATGAGTTTCCCTATGCCAGTGCAGATAAGCTGAAGCTTTGAGAGCCATTTCCGCAGATTTTATAAGTCTTTTTGAGTCCACAAAGCCTATATTTCCCAGGGCTGTCGTTTGTCGTTATTTCCGGCTCCCAATTTGCGAATTCTATACTTCTGGCACTATTCTCCCAGCAATGTAGCAGAGTGGGTAGGCCGCAAAGAGAGATTTTCGCATTGGACTTGCTGGAAAGCAGCGAATTCGCTCGTGTGGCAATTTCCTGCAACCGAGTTTAGGACTGGTCGAAGCACCCTAATAACTCCCTTACAAAGCCCCTAATCCAATTCAGACCTGTAGATAGTCCATATCTCCAGCCGAACCCGCCTATTCCTGACTTTCCGGCCTGCGCGTACTTTCCTGCCAGACCTTTGTCCCATATCCACCAAAGCTAATAACTTCCAGATAAAAATGTGCAGAGCCTCCCTCTCTCTCGCTGATCAACAAGCCATTGAGGCCCAACTCTCCCCCGAAACCTGCAAGCGTGAGCGACGTCGCTTGAGGAAGCTGTTCAAGGACCTAGCTAGAAGGTGTGGTCTGCCCACACCAGGAGTAGACGAGTGTGAGTTCTTGAAGCTAACTAAGCTGCCAGGGCTGCTGGGCCAGCAGTTCTTCAGGGCGCTGGATACAGATAACGACGGCCGACTCTGCCAGCAAGAGTTTATTAGTGGCTTTACAGCGCTTTATAAGGGGCCATATACCGAGGTGACGTCAATCTTAGCGGCAGTTTTGGACTTCAATCGACAAGGATACGTGACTATGGAAGAGACCAAAATGCTGCTGCGCTATTTGCCCCTGGTTTGCCAGCGCTGTGGCAGTCCTGTCTCTAAGTCCTGGGAGCTCGAAGACAAGGTCAATGTCATCTTCGGGGAACACGCAGTTCTGTCCTTCGAAAACGTCCTAGCGGTCATCGACATCCATAAAGCCTTCTTCGATGTGCTCTACACCGCTCTCCTGAACAGCCTGCCGGAGATATTTGACGAGGCCATGGGTCGAAGCATCAGCTGCCAAGGAGGCCATCCGCCTATCGAAAACCCACTGAAGCCGCTCAAATTCGAAGGACACAGGTACTACTTCGACCTGGTCAGAAAGGCCTTTTACTACTACCGAAGTTCCGATAGAAGTCGGGTGAAGGGCATTATTTTGGTCACAGATTTGTTCGTAGTTCCAGTGGGCACTCACCAATTCGAACTCAAAAACTTCAACTTCACCTATGTGTTCGAGGCAATTAATGAGGCAGAAAGGGACGAGTGGATTATGAGAATCCATGTGGAACAGCAGTACCGCTGGTTCGATGACTGCTACGAAACCGGGGAATTGCTAGGGTCTGGAGCCTATGGACAGGTCCTGAAGGTCAAAAATAGAGACAGCGGACGAATCGCAGCGGTGAAAATAATAAGCAAAGAAGTGATGGATGCTAAGGGGGAAGTGCGACTTCGCAGGGAAATAGACATACTGAAGGTTATTAACCACGAAAATCTGCTCAAGCTATATGACGTCTTCGAAACCAATGACCGAATCTACATCGTGACTGAGATAGTGACAGGCGGCCCCCTCTTCTCCTGGCTAGAGAGCCAAAACTTCCAAATAACCGAAGCCACCGCCAAGGACTTGACTCGGGACGTTGCCAAAGGCCTGGCCTACCTCCACTCCTACGGAATCGTGCACCGAGACCTCAAGCTCGAGAACATCCTATTAGACCTGTCAGGAGGGAAAGCCAAGGCGAAGCTGATCGACTACGGACTGTCTTGCTTCCTAGGCCCCGGCCAAAAGAGCAACGAGCCTGTGGGCACTCTCAAGTACGTGGCTCCGGAGATAATCTCCCGCATGCACTACCGGGAGAAAATCGACTGCTGGAGTCTCGGAGTGATTCTCTTCATCCTGCTCCAAGGCACTGTGCCCTTCTTCGGCAAAAGCGACCAGGAAGTCGCAATGCGGATTCTGAGGAAACGACTGCACTTCGATAGTGAAAAGTGGGAGCAAATCTCCCTGCCTGCCCGCACTGCCCTGGAAGGACTGCTGAACCGCAAGGCTGAAAAGCGCTTTTCTATGCAGGAACTGCTACGCAGTGAGTGGTTCAGTGAGGATGAGGAGGACACTGATGACTCGAGCATTGCGGTGCCGAGGTCGTTGGAACTCACTACTCCTTTCCAGAGGAGCTAACTATGCACTCAAGTAGCTGTAGAGTAGATGTGGGGGATTAAGTCGGATGCTAGAGAAAGAAAGGCATTTTAATGGCCTATTTTCACCATGAAATCCCTTATTTTCGAGGAACTGCACCCAATTAGCAGCGGATATTCAGTCCCATTTCCTGTAATTCAACCTAAATCTGCCTTCTGCATTGTTTCTCCACTTTAAGACGTGGATTCAAGTCTCTATTCTAGCTTGACACCTGCTTATAAATGGACGCTTCCAACCTCGTATGCGACCTACCCGACTGTGGCAACTTTTCCACTGTCTTCGGGCTCAAGGGTTCGACAAAGGAAAAGCGCTGCGAACAGCATATTCTCGACCTGACTCGGAAGGAAATGACTATTTACAGTATCTCTGCCTACCAATTCATCGAGAAATCCTCCGACGTGCCTCTCTACGAAGCCCGCAGAAAGCAAATCACAGCCGGCGCAGGGAACTTAGAAATCGTCAACAGCTTCTACGAAGCAGAGCTCAGAACCGCTATGAGAGACGTCGAAAAGGCGAAGTCCAACTCCCTGCGTCTGGTAGAGGAGTACTACGAAGACCTGGCCAAGGAAGTGACTGAGAAGTTCGAGGGAGCGAGGAGACAAATAGAGGAAATGAAGCAACACTTTGAACACTATTTGATGTCGAAATCGGCGGATTTGGGGGAAAATGAGGTCAGTCTGTGTAGGAACTTGAAGGATGTGCCTGGGTTTTTGCGGATTTTACTGAATGTGGGGGAGGCGGTGAAGGTCAAAACACAGGAAAAGCGCTGTCAAATCGGCTGGAAATTGATCAAATCTTTGCGCTTTTCCCCTCTGGACAAGGACATCAAAGCCGCTTCCAGCGTCTACTTGGAAGAAGGCGCCAACGAAAGAGCGCAGTTCCGCTACGAGAAAAGTCTGAAGCTGCTGAGTAAAGGCTGGAGCTTGCTGCAGCACAGACGCATTGAGGAGCGGGAAGCAGTGGTGCTCGGCCTGCTGCTGGGCGAAGTCATGACTCTGCACTTCGCCCAGTACGAGGAGGCGGAAGAGGTGTTCAGAAGCTGTCTGGGCATAGAGGAAAGGACAGATGTGAATTCAGCGGACTGTATGCGTCTGCGGAACTGGATAGTGGCTATATACTACTATAGCACTAGATACGAAGAAGCGGAAACCCTGGCTTTGCAAGTGATTCAGAACAGCACAACTAACGGCCAGGCGTACTGGACCGCGGTGTACTACCTCTGCAGCTGCCACTGGGTGCAGGGCAAGTCGACGCAGGCCCTGGTCCAGCAGTACCTCAGCAAATCCGTGCCCTGTCCCACCGCTGAAGCCCACATGCTCAAACTGTGCGCCAGTTCCCTGCTCAATAGAATGAACGGCAAGCTGCAGGAAGCGGAAGATCTGCACTGGGAAGCCCAAAGCCTGGCGGCCAAAAGCTTCCCCACATCTATCTTCGCTGTGGACAACTGCTACCAGCTGGGGTCTCTCTACGATGAGATGGGGAGGAGGGAGGAGGCTTTGCGGAAGTATAGTGATGCGCTGTCTCTGTATGTGACGCACTTTCCTTTGTCGATTCAGTCGGCTAGCAGTCTGTATGCGCTGGCGGTTATCTATGCGAACACGGGGAGGTTGAAGGAAGCGGAGGTGAAGTTCTTGGAGGCGCATAGTATCCTGTCGGCGCATTACTCCAAATCGCTGCTGCGGGCTGCCAACCTGAGAGACCTCGCAACGCTCTACACGACTCTCGGCAGACACGACGAAGCAGACTGCATCTTCCTCGAAGCCGAAGCCCTGTACTCCACCTACTTCCCCCTCTCTCACTCCGCAGGAATCAACTACAACAACATCGCCAAGCTCTACCAGAAGATGAAGAAGACTGACGAAGCCATAGAACGGGCAAGCAAAGGGAAACACATCTTCAAGGCGCATTTCTCCAAATCTCCGCAGTACGCACATAACATGCTGATCCTCGCAAACCTCTACTTCGAGGTCGCAGACCTGACCAACGCTGAGAAAATGTACCGGAAGTCCCTCAAACTATTCAAGAAAGTCGACCCTTCCAGCTTCAACTGCGCCTACGCCTGCCACAGCTTCGGACTCTACTGCAGGGAAAAGGGCAGAAAGGTGGAGGCGGAGCGCAGCTTCTCTGACGCCTACGAGATCTACACGAAGCACTACCCCGGCAGTCTCGAAGGCGCCCAGAACATGCTGAGTATGGGACTGCTGTACTACGACATGGGTCGGCGGGACGCAGCGATCAGCTTCGTGAGTGGGGCTTTGGAGTGCTGGCGCAGGTGTGGCATAGAGAAGGCAGATACTGAGGCACTACTGATGAAAATGCGGTCCGAGCCTCGGTAAGTCCTTAACTCTAGACTAGGATACAGGGGCTTCGCGGGCGGTGTGGGTCGCTAGGTCGTAGATCCAGACCTTGGGGTAGGTGAGAACTACGAGGATGTAGATAGAGTGGCGGTACATTATAGGGTTCATTTGCCCGTAGATCAGGTGCTTTTCGTGATCTACCTGAGACTCAGGCTCCCCGCCGTCCAGCTTCCACCTATACAGCCGCTCCGAAGTCAGGACCAGCAGGTAGTCTTTGTCCACAAAGCAGCAGGCAGAGCGGGTGTGCGGGGACAGTTTGAGCGGCAATATGCTAAAGCTAGCAGACTGAGCATCGAACAGTTCACATTTGCCAAGGGTGTCTCCCCCACAGATGTACACGCAAAGTCTGTGACTGCAGGGGTTAAAGGAGTGCCTGGGTGTCTGCATGTCGCTTATAGCACTCCAGTTGCTGCCTTGGAGCTTCCCTTTTAGAGTCAGTTTCTCACAGGAAGACAGGATTGCCTTGCGGCCTCGGCCGCCGAAGGCGTACAATGAGCCTGCGACTAGGGACAAAGCGTGTGATTTCCTCCTTTCAACCATATTCTTCAATCTCGTAAAAGTTCCATCTCGCATGATTCTAAAAACCCGCCTAAACTGCTTCCTGGCCGCATTCCCCGGCCGCTTGTCATTAAACTCCCCTCCAGTGACCAACAACGACGTATCAGGCAGGAACAGGGCGGAGTACCCCACTATCCCCTGCAGCTCCACGTCCACTGCCACCCGATCCGTCCACCTGTCCAAGTCACACCGGTAAAACTGTAGTCCGACGGACAAGTTGGCGAAGGAAAGCCCGAGGGCTAGTTGGGTCACTACGTTGAGTCGGCCTGAGAAGGAAGAATCGACAGGGAAGTGGAAGTCTTCGCGGAGTTGCTGCAACAGTTCAGGCGAACAGGCGATTTGGTTCCACTGGGAAGACGTGAGCGCCACCTGTGTGAGCATCTCTATGGGTAGGAACTTGAACACTTCCAATACACTCCTGTAGTCCATTTCTGGTAATTAGTGCAATGGTGGAGGTGAAGCAGCAGTTCACGTACTTGACAGGCAAAGGGAGAGACTTGGTTTTCACAGGAAAAGACCGTGAGTACTTCGTAAACCCTGCAAAAGTCACGAATCCAAAAGGCAGACCCATCTCCCTCTCCAACCTCCACCTCTACCAACCCGCAGTGCTGACCGCCCCAGACACCAAGGACGGCCACGTCATAAACGCCATGATTCATAGAGAAGAACAGGCTACAGCCTTCTTCCAGCCTGCCCTGCCTACCCAAGTTATCAGAGAGCAGGGCTTTTGCCAGGGCTTCCAGGCTGCGAGAGTGGTGAATTCCTCTCCGAGAGGAATATTTGAGGTGGTTTTGGTGGGCTATGTGGAGTGGATGATTAAGAATAGACGCTTCCCAAGTGGGGAATCGGCGGAACAGGTAGAAAGCATTGAAAAGGCAATAGCAGCCAGCAATGCACTCAATTTGTCCCCGCAGGAGTTCGAATACTCAGGCCAGGCCTACAGTCCCATTTGGAGTGATCTTCGAGGGTTTCTGAGTGCACTGCATGCCTCTCAGGGCAGCAACTTCCTATCCCACGAATCAGACTACATACGTGCAGCCTCTCTCTTCGGCGTTTCTCTGAAAGTGCACAATTCCTACGGCTCTGCATCAGTGTGTGAGCAGCTTACGTCCAGACCCGAGCTGGATGTGTGGGTCGGAGACCAGTACTTTATGTTGCTCTACAAGGAAGACCAGGTGAGACAACTGCCCTTCGACCTGTGGACTAGACAGCCGACGGAGTGGGAAATGCTGCAGACGATGCTGCTGGAAATGGTCCTGGAGGTCGGGAATTGGATCAGAGTGAAGTCGGCTGTGCTCTTTCGATCGATTTTCGGGCAGGACGGCTCGGCTGATATCTATACTCGCTTGAGCAGGAGTATTCAGCATAGACGCAGCCTGTTGGAGAAACTGTGTCTAGCGATTCGCCTGTGCTCGGAGTGCTGTACTAAGGCTACTGCGGTGGTCCTGGTCTGCGGCCGTAGTCTTTGCGGCCAATGCCACTATCGCCTATTAACTGCGGCCAGTCCCGCCCTCAGCAGTTCCTCAGTGGCTCATAGCTGCGGCCAAGCCGCTTGCTCCCTCACAGCCACTGCCTGTCAAATCTGCGGGGAGGCAAACCTCCTCATCGAGACTGTCTGTGCCTGCCGTATCTGCTTCCTGTGTGCAGTCCACAATGAGCCCTACTTGTCCTGCATCCAACATCAAAACAAGCAATTCCCTCCCAACGTGATTTCCAGACTCAAGCGCCAATGGAACTTGAAAGTGCCGTTTCGGACATGCGCTCGATGTCATCTCAATATATACGGAAGCCAGCTCACAGGCCAGCTGAAGTGCATGCATAAAGTCCACATTACGCACATCAATCATAGGAAAAAGATCTTCTGCATTTTCTGTCAGACTTTCGTTTCTTTCTCTCTAAGTAACCCTTAGTAGGTAGGGAGCCTGCTATTGTATAGTAATGTTAAGGGGAAGAAATTGGGTGGGAAGTGGAAGGGATGGGCTGATTAGATGTAGAAAGTGTCAAATTTGAATGCAGAGGGGTAAGTAATGGAGCAGAACTGACCTAAAAGCTAGTAATAGGAGAGTTCAGCCATTCGGAAGCTGAAAGACACGCTTGAGGATAAATGCTGTGCACAGTCCTAATCTCCCTATGAAGCAGGCACAAGGACTTGTCTAATACGGTACAGCTGCTTAGAGTGCACTTAACCTCGGCAGAACTCGCTAAATAACCAGGCTAATATCTTACAATTGAAGTCTATACTCTGAGAATTTGCATATATGTATAGCCTTTCTAGACAATGTCGCAACACCTCTTTCTTCACCATCCCAAAATCCTCTATAAGTACCAAGACTTCTATCAATCAGAGTCCTATTTACTCCATATATCACGTCCGTATCCCATCTATTCCATTTAGTACATACAAAACAGTCTCTGTGGCTTGCTCGCAGACGCACTCCTCAGGCTATACCCACAAGCCTTCAACTCGACCTCCCTCCCCCTCAGCTTTGTCTCCACATTAACGATTTCACTCTGAGAACTGTGTCCGATAGCAAGCGATTCAGTGTCTTTTGGCCTGGTTTTGACCGGACTACGGCAGTCTGAGGACTTGCGGTGAGTTCTGATGGCGCCCACACTCTTGGTTAGTTCGAGACTGGGGGAAATCTCGGCTCTGCGCCGCAGACGCTCGAATCGTTTGGTGAGTTTGGTGAGGGGCTTGTCGGGGACGGGCTTGAGACAGGAGCAGTACATGTTGTGGCACACTTCGCACTTCTTAATGGCCAGCAAGCTTCGCTTCAGCTTCAAAAACTCTCGAGAGTCCTGGTTTCCGGCTCGCTTTTTCGCCTCTGGTGACATTGCTGGCTTCGTTAGTCCTTTATCTTCCGCGACCTCCAGGTCCATCAGCAGCTGGTACCCAGCAATCAGCTTCATCTTTCTGTCCAGCTCCGGACTGAGGCTGATCTGCGGGTACTTAGAAGCTCTGTAGGCGGATTTGCCCCTGTGTAGGTGCAGGACAGGGAACGGGTCAGTTTCCGGATCAGGGATAAAGGGCTTTTCTGCGTGTTTGCGATGCTGCAAGGAAGCAGAGGGCGTGACAGGCAAATGCTTGAGCAGTTCATTACTGAAGGCAGCCTTATGTCTGGTCTTCGCAGGAGAGTAATGCGAGAACGCCTCAGTAAGTAATATCCCCTCCCCGAGTGGCTTCATTATTACTAGTTAAGAGCTGCTGCTTCGTTGTATGTGAATTGGTCGAACATCAGGGCCTGCTTCTCCAGAGAGGTCATTGGGGCAGGGGGTGAGTCAGCTATTTTCTGCTCGTCCAGGTGGGAGGAGTCGTTGACTTTGGGGCGGAAGGGAGGACTGATTTCTCGGTTGTACAGACGAGTCCAGGGGATGGAGCGGAAGAAAGGGTGGCGCTTCGCTTCTTCGGTGCTGGCGAGACGGTGGTGTGGCTGAGGAAACAGTACATTGTTCTCCAGCAGCTTCTGCAGAAGGTCGGAAGCCTCAGAGGAGAAATACGGCTTGAGACTGAGCGGCTGGGAAACGATGTTTTTGAACATTTGGTCACGGTTCGGGGAGTAGAAGGGAGGACTGCCTGTCAGCATTTCGTAGAGAAGCGCTCCCCTAAGTAACTAACATACCAGCGACCAGAAGTCCACAGCCTTGCTTTGTGGCTCTCCACGTAGCACTTCCGGCGATATATACTCAGGAGTACCGCAGAAAGTGTACGTGCGCATGATGTTCCCTTCTGCCATTTTCGACAAGTTGAAGTCTGCCAATTTGATGTGTCCGAGTTCGTCCAAAAGCACATTTTCAGGCTTCAAGTCTCTGTAGATAATTCGCTTGCTGTGCAAAGCTTCAAACGCTAGTAGCACTTCAGCAGCATAGAAACGGGCCCGGTCCTCTGAAAACCGACCTAGGTGGCGCATGTGGTAGAAGAGCTCACCGCCCTTCATAAAGTCTAGCACCATGTAGAGCTTGGAGGCGTTTTGGAAGGCGAAGTGGAGGGAAACTACGAAGGGTGAATGGACTCTTTCCAGAATTCTGCGCTCTGCCAAGGCGTGCGTCTTCTGTTTCTGACTCTTCAGCTTCGTCTTGCTAATGACCTTCATCGCGAACAGCTTCCCACTGTCCAGCTTCGACACAAGCAGCACCTTGCCGAATGCGCCCTTGCCCAGCAGTCTCTCCACTCTGAAAGACTTGAGATTAATCGCATTCGATGCAAACCGCTCGTCCTTATCCGTCTCCAAGTCTACAGGGTACACCTCCGCCCCCTCCGCCACCTCCACTCCCTCCTTCTCCGAACAGCAAATGTTGCCCATTACTTTCCAATTCCATGCTAACAGCTAGGGCATAGGGACCTCTCAGACTGTGCAGCGCACTAGAGCTATAAATGCTAACATTCCAAGTGGGCTATGCGAAGAGCGGCCGCTCCCACTGCAAGCGATGTCGCGACCAAATTGATGACGGCTGTGTGCGAATGGGGGTGACGAGTGACTTCACAGGGAAGAAACAGGTCTCTTGGTACCACGTGGAGTGCCTGCTGAAGACCAATATCGCTAGAAAGTGCAGTCCGCAGGGCACTATTGGCTTCACGGAGATGGACCCGGGCGACCAGGACTTGTTAATTCGCAAGTTCGCGGCTTTGGTGGAGGAGGAGGACGACTTGGAAGTGGGCCTACTGACCAAAAGGCCGAGGAAGATGTACGCTATGACGGTCAATTACTTGGTCCAAATGGACTCGGGAGTTAAGGAGGAAGTAAAGACAGAGGCAGAAACTCCTCCGCCTGTCATAAAGCCGGAAGTCCCCGACTCAAGCCCTGATGTGAAGGCGGAAATCAAGCCGGAGCCGGGGACTGAGGCCAAGGACTCCAAAGATATCAAGAAAGCCGGGCAAATCAGTGAACGCGCCCGGTCCTATCTGGACAGTCTGCTCGTGAAAGCAGAGCAGCACAAAGTGGTGGAAGACGCTCCAACTGCAGGCCGGAAAAAGAAGCCCCGCCGCAGCTACACCCGCCCTGCAGAGATAAGCGGCTACAACAACCCTCAGTACGCAGTCTACAAGCGAGCCTGCGAAACCTTAGTTTCCAAGACTTTCCTCGAATTGAAGGAAATCTGCAAGAAAAACGAGCAGTTGGTGTCAGGGTCGAAGCTGGACCTGGTGGAGCGAGTGGCGGACGGCAGGACTTTGGGTCGAGTTCCGAAGTGCAGTGCTTGCGGGATCGGCGTGCTCCGCTTCAACCAGCGCTCTGGACGGTACTACTGTCCCGGCTTCATGCAGTACAACATCTGGAAGTCCTGTGGGAAGTCCTTCGACGGGAAAGACATCCAGAGACTGGAGTGGCTGGAGTGATTGATTTCTAACTTAGTCCTAACTTCGTGACCAGCCAAATCAGCTCGTTCAGCACGAAGTCGTACCCTGTCGCCGGGGTCAGCAGGGCGTGTCCGTCCTTCGGGTACCACAGCATCTTCACGTCCTGGCCTCTGGCTTTCAGCACGCGGTACAGCTCGACGGACTGGGAGCAGGGCACCCGCTTGTCGGAGCCTCCGGCGATGATGAGCACTGGGATGGACACGTTTCCTGCGTGGGAGAGAGGGGAGGCTTCGTACATCCTGCGGAGGTCGTCACTGGTTGGAGGGTGGGAAGTGGTGGTTTGGACTGCTTCAGCACTGGGCCAGTCTGTTATATCAGTCACTAGGTTCATGGAAGCCACATTTGTGACTCCGTTCTTCACTACTGCGGCCTTCACCAGGCCTGTGGCTGCCAGGTGACAGGACAGGAAGCCGCCGTGACTGCCGCCGATGCTTACCACTGTATCAGTAGACACGAACTCCTTAGTAGAGTTAACAGCGTCGATAACGTCCTCTACATCCATATGTCCAATATGCCCAACCACTGCTTCTAACAAGTCCTGTCCCAGTCCTGTCGACCCTCGATAGTTCACTACCAGTAGGTTAAACCCCAGAGTAGCTAACATGGTGCCTTCCACAGTATAGTCAGCAGTTCCGTTCCCATGTGGTCCTCCGTGTATCATCAACGCCAAGGGACTGGACTGCTCAGTCCAGTAGAGTGTGCTTTGGCAGGGACTGGCTTTGTGTGGAATTGGCGTGATTTGGATGGCTTGCAGGGCTGAGAGGGCTCGGAGCTGCAGGGCGGTAGGGGATTCGGGCAGGGTGTGCGGGTCGAGTAGGCGTAAATCGCTGTTGCTAGTGAAATCCATGGAAAACACTTTGGGGAAAGTCTTGAAATTGCTGCATTTCAGCAGGGCAGAGCCTTGAAACACGCTAAATATCTCAGCACTCCACGGTCTTTCCAGGCCAAAGTCCACTTCCGCCACATTTCCCTCCAAATCAGTGGTATACACCCCAGAATTGCACTTATTCACCGACTGGAAGATTAGCTTCGTCTCACTCAGCCAGGATAAATTCATCAAAGTCTCATGGTAGCCGTAAATACCTGAAAAATGGTCCCGAGGCTCTCTAATGATATCAATAACAGTCCTAGACTGTTTCGTAGGCCAGTCAATAAGTCGCAACAGGCCACAAGATGTATGCGCGAGGGACTTTTGAAAGGCGAAATAAGCCAATTGACTGCCTAAAGGACTGAAGACTGGGTACAGACAGGAGGGGAAAGGGGACTCCAGGAGGTCGGTTTGGCAGGTTTCCAGGTTGTGCAGGTATATGCGAGAGTCGCGGTTAGTCATAGCGGTAACTCCCCGCTTGTAAGCCTCCAGAGTATAGCCAATGAAGACCAGTTCTGGGTTGGAGGGGTGGAAGCAGGGCTGGGCGGGGAAGACTTCAGCGGGTACTGGGACTTCCCGGACTTCAGCAGTGTTCGTATTGAGCAGAAATAGGCCTGGGTTGGAGGCTTCTTCGTACCGCTCGCCGTAGTTTTCCTTGTAAAGGAACTGTTCGCCCTGCCCGTCACTAGCGTCTTCGCTCCAGAAGGACACTGTCTTGGCTTCCTTTCTCTCAGCGATGTAGGCGACCAGGTCCTCGCTCTTGCTCCAGGCCACTGCGCCCAGCACTGCTGTGTTCAGGAAGTGTTGGTGCACACTCTTCATGTCTTTCGCTGCATAGAGTCTGCTTTGGTCCCAGAGTTCCAGTGTGACCTGCGCCTTATTATCCTCCTTCTCCCGCACTACCAGGCGTCTCGCCCTGCTTGGAGAGTGAAACACTGCAATGGCCTTATTGACAGGCGGCAGAGTATACACCCCTGAGGCCGTATACAGCTGCGAAAACTGCCTCTGCTCTCCCTGGATGGGCTCATGAGCCACGTAGTTCACCATTGCGGTGGCTTTGGACAGCAGTAGGCCTGTCTTGGGAGTCCAGCTCAGCTTCAGAACTCCGTCTAGCAGCGCTGTGAGGCTCTTTTTGTCCTTCAGCACTGCCATTTACGAGGTTAAAAGGCAGGCTTATGGACGAAAGAAGCTGAAATGCCTATAGAAGGATAGACAGTCTGGACCAAATTCTCTATTTCCCGTCTCCGTCTACCCTTCTAACTACTTTCCGCCTCTTCCACCAGGCCTGGATACTTACTTTCCAAGTCCTTGCTGCACAGACAGTACTCAGCCTTCAAGCCCTGCCGTCTACTCGCCACTTCGCAGGGTCCCTTGTACTTGTCCTTCCGGACTATATCAATAACCCTCACTCTCACCTTGACGTCTTGGTAGACGTTGGGTAGGAAAGTGTTCCTTTCTCGAGACTGGTTCATTAGCTCGTGGTCGTCGTCGCTTCCTACGATCGCGAAGGCTTCGAAGCGAGCGGAAAGCGACTCTTTTACGCGGAATTCGACCTGAATTTCCTCAGTTTTGCGCCCGACAATGCTTCCATAGGCCTTCACAATGAACTCGAAGTTGAGTTTCTGACATAAAGCTGCGGAAAGTGTCTTCGGAGTGGCCACTTGCGAGTTCATTAGTCTAATGGCCTCATCCACGACCAGCATCAGCATCCTTTCCACCTCTCCTTTCCCCCAGGTGTGTATCATTTCCCCAGATATGCGAGTGGTGGGCAGACAGGCACAACACCAGGGCGGAATGCCTGCGTCTTCACAAGTCCTCGAGTCCTTTATTTTCTCCTGAAAGAGAATGTAGTCTCTGTCGAGGTAGGGTTCGTACTCATGCACTGGGTACTGCTGTCCATAGGGCTGCCAGGCAAAGGCAAGGATAGTGGCTCTGAGGTCTCGCTGGGAAACGAGGCGGAAGGAGTTGTGCCAGAGTGTGTCGTAGGCCCCGGGGAGCCTGTCTAGCACCTGGGACTGGGTGAGGAAGAAGAGAGCAGGCAGTTTGCTTTCTTGGTGGGCTTCGATGTCCTTGTACCAGGACCCGTACCTCATGCCGTGGTCAGCCTGCAGGAACACTGTCAGGTCGTTGTCAGCCTTGAAGCTGTCCAAGTAGGTCTCTAGGAATTGGGACAAGTCGGGGTCGAGGGTGGCGGCGTGCTGGCCGGTTTCTTCATGTGCTGCGTCTAAGTGGAGGTAAATGAACTGGTTGTCTCCTCTGTACATTTCGGAAAAGGTCTGCGTGTAGTTGAATGTGTAGTAGTGGGACATATGCGAGCCTACACATCTCTGTTCGTGGATCCAGGTCCACATTTTCAGGCCTAGGTACTTGAAAGCGGCACAGTAAAAGCTCCTTACCAGGTGATCTACGTTCATTTCCTCGCCTAAATAGACTGGGAAGTGATAGTCGCAGTCCTCAAATCCCAAAAAAGTAGTGTACCCCATTTCTTTCATCATCGCCCACAGAGACGTGGGCCCCAATTGGTCTTCTTTCGGCACTGTCCGATAGCTATGAAAGGACTGATTCGTAAACATAGGAATCATATTTTCAGCCGAGCCTTGCCCAATGATGTTATGCAGCTTGAAGTCAAAGACGGTGAAGTCTCTGTTTGCATTGAGGGAGTTGAGGAGTGCGGTAGTGCGCGGCAGCTTGCGGAAGAAGTGGTGTCTGGAGAAACTGTCAATAACGATGAAGAGGATGATTTGGGGGCGGATAGGTTTGCCTTGGGCCATGGAGTGCATGCGGGACTGGGTGCGGGCGTGGACTTCGGGGCGGAACTTGGGAATGTGGACTGCTGCGGTGAGTTCCTCATTGCAGCCTCCGAAGGCGAAGTCACTGCCTTCAGCACTCACCTTGTGCTTCGGGTAGTCCTTCAACTTCCAGTCCTGGTCGATATCTGTATATAAGTATTGCCCTGTGGGCGACAGAGACTTCGGGAAGAGGAGGTATTTCCAAGTTCCGCTGCTTTCGCAGGTCATTTCCAGCTCGTTTTTGGCAGTATCCAAGGTCAAATTCGGAGGTCGCTCCGTCAGCTTCTTCTCACAGGACGGAAACTCATACGGAGGAAACACGTCTAGCCCCTTTTCCCGTGAAAACCCGAAGCTGAAGGGAACACAAGCCAATTTCCCTCTCATCCCTGCGATTTCCTGGTCGTCCTCCATCTCAAATCCTCGAGTGTAGTTCACACTCTGCTTGAACAGAGCATTGTCAAGCTTCTGCTCCCAGCTGCAGTTACTATTGCAGGGTGCATATATGTCCGCGACTACTTCCGAATCGTCATAAGTATAGTGACTTGTAGTGGTCGTGAAATTTGTGGCTTCCCTGTACTTCGCCGGCAGAAGCTTATTCAAGGATCTCCGCAGGTCTTTATAGTAGAAAGCAACTGCTGCGAGGTAGAGGACGATGGCCAGTAGGACGATTGCCGCTCTTCCCATTGCCATGGTGCCTATATTATCATATATGCTCCGCAGAGCCTGTGTGCGCGCTTTCGCTTCTCCCTTCGCACAGGACTGGCAGAGCCCTGAATTCAACCGGCCCAAGCCGATTGTTAACTATGTGGTGTTTCGTGAAACTTCACAAGTGCACTTTGCCGCCTACCCAGCCCGCTTCATCGCCCGAGAGAAGTACATGTACATCAAAGACCGAGGGTCTCTCATGGTGGAGTTCATCCCCAAAGAAACCTCCCTCTCCGACCCTGCCCGGAAGTCCCTCCTCATCAAGGACAAAAAGGTAACCATCCTGCACGGCGAGGACTTCCAACCAATCATCCACTTCAAGGGAGACTTCCAATTCACGAAGAAGTACAAAGACCAGCTCTCCACCCTGCACTTCAAACAGACCTCCGAAGGTGTGCACGTCACTCTGTCCTCCGCAGAAACGTCCAGTCAAGAAGCCCTTACCCGGGAAATCGTGCTCCGGCCTAGTGAATTCTACCTTGTGCAGCGATATCTAGAATATGCACTGCCCTATGTGATGGGTTGGTATGCACTGGCGAATAGCAGTTTGGCGGAGCAGAACCTTAGTTATGAGGCGGAGCCGCGGGCGAACCCCTTCGAAAAGATCTAATAGCATAATGGCGGCGGAGTTCAAGGAGTTGCTGGGTCGGATTGACTGCTCGCATGAAAAGATATCCACTGCGTCGGCTCAATTTGTGGATGTTCTACGCCAGTCCCCTAACAAGGCCCAAGACCTCGTCGAGGCCTGGAAAACCTCAATGGAGTCCAGCGCCCAGAAAGTAGCCCTGCTGTTCCTCGCCAACGACATAATCCAAAACAGTCGCGACGACACTGTAAAGGCCCTCTTCCAACTAGTCCTCCCCCGCGCTATTACCCTCGTCTCAGCCATGCCTCGCCACATTCCCGACATTCGCAAGGTGCTAAAGGTCTGGGAGGACCGGAACGTCTTTGGCCGGAGCATAGTCGAGGAGTACTACAAGATCTGCGATGCAGCGGAGCAGGGCGGCACAAGGTCCGACCACAGCAGTCTCAAATACATCATTACCCTTGCAAAAGCGCTTCAAAAGCTGAAAGAAGCACAGGAACGCTTTGAACTGGTGAAGGAGCAGGACCAGGCGGTGGCTGTGGAGGCGCTACAGACTGAGCAGAAGGCGAGAGGGGAGTACATACTGGAGCTGGGCAATGCAATTAAGAAGATGAACCAGATGCACATTGAGCTGTGCATGCAGCTGCAGAGCGCAAACGAGAAGTTAGACCGGCTTCGCGCCTAGATATAATGGAAAAGCGCGTCCAGGAGCTGCTGGAGACCCTGACCTCTCTGCAGTTCACAGACCCAGACAGCATCCTCGCAGAGCTGAAGCTGCTAGTGCTTTCGCCCGCTCTTCCCCCGGCCTCAGTGGCCTTCTGCTCCTCCAAACTCCTCAACAGCGAAGTGAGTCTCACGACCTTCATCAAGGAACACCGTGGAGACGCTGAGCGAGTGATATGGAAGGCAGTGGCCGGGGCTTTGGACCTCCTCAGTGGCTATATCAAGGCCCGGGCAGAAGCGGTGGCGGACTATATACAGGACATCAGGGAGTTATGTCTGCTGCTGCTAGCCGCCAGCACCAAGTCGAGCATGGTCAAGGAGGCGGGACTCAGACCTCTCATCAATATCATGGACTCTTACTTTGCGGAGGGAGTGAAGGAGAAGCTGAACCCTAGAGAACTCTTTGGAGTTCTCCTGGACAATAAGCTGAAATTCGAGGAAAAGTCCATGGGGTCGACCCTGAGAGGCGCGATTTATCATATGCTGGGACTGCTGGCTGCACGCTTCGAGATGGAGTTTGCTGACAGAGTCCCAGAGCTGCAGGACCTTTTCTACCGCAAGCTGATGGAAGAGGTGAAAAAAGGCGCCAAAACGGAGGAACGAAGTTTGGCGGGAATCCTCAAAGGCCTTTCCGCCTCCCTCCGCATTTTCCACTACTCCGACCTGCAAAGTAACCTCTAGTCAGTGCGCGAACTGTTCAAATGCTTGAAAGTGATGCTGCCGCCTATCAACGAGGGTCGATACAGAGTGCCTAAAGCCGCTCTAAAGGTCCTAAATGAGAACGCAGGGCTGTTTTCCGCCTATCTTAGAGAGCATGTACGAGCAATTTGTGATGTGCTCGTGACTCTGTGTGGGTCCAAATCCAACCCTTTGAGGGTGTTAGCCGAGGAATGCCTCGAAAACTGCATGCACAAAATAGCGGAAGTCATGGACCAGGGCCAGCCCGCAGACGTGCAGAACTTCGAGCACTTACTAGGCCGGTTTCAGGCGCTATTGAGACAGAGAGAAGATGCGAGGTTACTTCCTATGGCAGTGAGAGCAGTGGGCACTCTCAGCACATCGATTAAGCGATTCAAGGGCGAGCGCTTGCTGCAGACACTGCTACAGCAAATTGTGGAGTTGAGTCAGTTCCACATCTTCAGTGAAGAGGAGGAGTTGGATTTTAAGTCGCTGGCTTACAGACAAAAGCAGTTCGCAGCCTTTATCGCTGCCTATGCAAGTATATGCGCCAACCTCGAGTGCATCTCCGAGGAAGTGCTTCTCCACATGTCCAAAATCGGGCTGAAAGTGTTCGAGTCCAATCGACTGATAGTGCACAAGTACAGACCACTGCTGACCCAGGCCATTGCCCAGCTCATAGTTGCGCTTTCCACCCAAGAAAGGTCCTTCCAAGCCTGGCTCCGAGTGTTCGTTTCCTCCGCTCTGAGTCACATCCTGTCCCAGCTGGACGACACTCTGTCTTTCGACGTGGAGAAGCAGGTGTTTCTGGCCGCCAAACTGTGGCAGGACATACTGGCTCGGGAGGAACTCAGTGAGAGATTGAAGCAGCAAGTCGGGGACGAGGTTGCCCGCTACTATGAGTTAATGCTCACAAGCCGTAATTTGCAGTACTCGGTGACGCCTGAAAAGGCTTGTGTGTATGCCAATACTGGGGACCATATGGCACTAGTGAGGGCTGTTACCTTCGCTAAGGCTGCTTTTCCAGGCCTAGCGCCGTTGATAGCAGCCTGGGTCCTGCCGCTCACCAAGCTGCTCGCCCAGTTAGTCTACCAACTTCCACGTATATCCGAACTGTATCGTCTATTGAAGGTACTGCTAGTAGTGGCGAAGAAAACGCAAATATTGGCTGAGGACCTGGAAGGCAGTGCACTGGTAGCGGCCTTATTGAAAGATGTCGTAGTAAAGCTCAGGGAGTATGAAGAGGACTTACTAGCCAGTTGTTTGGAACTGGTCTTGGCGGCTCCCAGCGACCTGATTCTTTCGCAGAGGGAAAATAACCTGAGTCTTTGGATCCCTGCGGTGAAAAAGGCGGTGGAGCTGAGTGCGACGCAGACTCGAGTTGCACATCTGACCATAACAGCACTGAAAACCTGGTCCAAAGAGCTGCCCAAACGCGAATTGGAGGAATTTCTCGTGCCAATTCTACCCGCTCTTTCCAGCTTTCTGCGCCTGGATAAAGCCGGGGACAGTCCCGGAGCCGAGGAAAACCGGAAAAAAGTGGCCTATCGCACTGTCAAGTTCTTGGGGTCTCTAGGAGGCTTAGCACACTGTCTGGTTCCGGACTCTGTGGGTACTCTGCACACTGCTTGGGACACTGAGCCCCGGGTCTCCTTCGCCCTGCCTATTAGCACGCTGAAACTCGACCTCTACCTAGACCCTATCCTCCCCAGGGTGTTAAGCCTGTGTGAGCAGGCAGGTGACTTGAAGACGCGGGTAACTGCCTGCGAGCTGCTCCACGCGATAATTCTCTACATGATTGGACGCAGTACACAAGCAAACGCCAACTTCAGTAAGCAATTCGCTCGTCTCCTTCCTGTCGTGTTTCGCCTGGCCACTGACATGGAGCCAGTGCCGAGACAGATGTTCGAGCCCTTCACGAAGCAGGTCGTGCGGTGGTTCGCGAAGGCGAAGACACATGAACATCCTGAGACAATGGCAGTGCTCGATGGATTGATGGAGGCGATTTCAGACCCGACCAACCCTGCACTTCGTACCCTCGGTAGTGCTTGTCTGGGCGAGTTCACTAAAGTCCTCACCAAGGTCAACCTCGGCAGTGAGCTCGTCCCTCACTTCAAGTCAGTTCTGCGCAGAGTGGAGAACTTTTCGAACCATCCCGACCCTTACAAGCGGATAGGCGCTTTGCGCTGCTTCAAGGAAGTGCTGCCTGTCCTGGAAACGCGAGTGGAAGTGGTGGACTGTTTCTTGCTGGAAGTGGGACATGTCATATTCGTGACTGTTCGCCTTACTAGTCGGGACCTGAATTCGCAGGAGGTTGCGCAGCTGTGTGAGGAGGTCACGAGGGACTTTGGCCAGGTTTTGAGCAGGTCGATTGCTTTGGTTTTGACGGAAAACCCTCGAAGGGCCTTTCACAGAGATGTCTCCCAATTCCTATCCTGGCTCTGGGACCTGACCTCCAAGCCCGAAGCACTGAGTCGCTTGCACGCTCAGACTCTCTGGCAGTCCCTCAGCGACCTAGTGGGCATAGACAAGTCCCGCTGGATGCTCGCCACCTTCCCCCAAATTACAGCCCTGAAGTTCGAAGCGGACTGTAAGCAGACAGTGGAGCAACTAGCGGCTGAGGTCCAATTTGTGACCTGGGTCCTTAGGGGGCGGCTTATGGCCCCGGTGGAGTGGCTGAAGTGTGACAGGGCTGTACTGCTGGAAGAGAACATCAAGCGCTTCAATGAGCAAAGCTTCCACACTTCCTTAGCTGGGCTGAAGCTGGTGACTCTGCTGCAGATACTGGAATACGCGGAAGCTTCGCAAAGTCCTCTGTTGACCGTCAAGAACCTACTCGACTTCCTCACTAACCACCACTCCGCTGCACTGAGTCTCAGTGAAGACTCACCAGAGCTAGAGGCTCGACTGCAACTGGTGCAAAAGCGAGCTGCAGGCTTATTACGCACCCAACGACCTAAGGCCCACGCAGTCCTGCCAGAATACATACAGAGCCTAGCGGAGCAAGCCCAGACTCTCAGTGAAGCGCAAGTGCGGATCTACCTGGATGGACTGGCGCAGGCGATATCTCAACTAGACGCTGTGAAGTTGACTTCCAGAGACGTGCGGACTGGCTTGGAGCCGCTGGTGCTGGACTGGCTGCGCAGTGATAAGCCCACTAATGTGTTGAAGGCGAAGCACGTGTTGAGGCTGTTTTCCCTGTTTGACTTGGCGGAAGGACTGTTCACCTCACTGCTAAGTGACGCCCGCGCCTATCAGCTCCTGGGAGATGTGATTTTGGACTATGTGAGCACGCACTGGGAAACCGTGGCTCCGAAGCTGTTCCAGTCCGCAGGCAGGGAGCCAGACGCTCTCCTGCCCCTCTTTCCGCCAGTGCTACAGCGAGTTTTCGCCCTAGTAACAGAGGGCAAACTCACCGTTTCCAGGGTAATCCGCAGCTTTGCAGCTATTTCCCACACCCTCGTCCAGCTCTCCAGAAGTCCGGTCGGCGACTATAGCAGTGCAATAGTCCGTCTGTTGACTTTTTTCCTACAGCAATGCAGTGGGCCTGCACTTGTGTCAGAGGCTAAGCCGGCTTTGGAGGAGCAGCAAGGACTGCTCGGCACAGCGCTGGACCTGGCTCAGGTCTTTACTGGCGTGGAGAAGTCGCTGGCGGCGAAGCGAGAGGCGATGACTCTGATGGCTGCAGTGTGGAATTACAGTGTGGGGAATGTGCCTGCTTGGACTGTGCTTTTGCCTGTTCTGAGGACTATGCAGGGCAAATATCTCCCCATTTCGCTTGTAGGCGTCAAAAAGACCAAAGAAGCCCCAGACATTGACCTATTCGTGAAAGGTTTCCTAGACATTGCAGCCAACACAGGGCACATCGAGGCTATACGTCTGCTCTACCCTATCATGCGAGAGCCGGATTCTGACTATGCGGAGGACATTAAGCGCTGTTTGGACGGATTTCTGTCCTCTTCGAGACTTTTAGAAGATGCGTTCACAGTGTTCGGGCAGTTCCTGCAAGACTTCCTAGACTCGGGGTTAGACACTGCAGTTAGGGGCAACGCTCGACTGGCCCTAGTCCGTCTTGTCCTCGTGCCTCTGATTCGAGCTGTAGACGTGGTTACTTCCGCCGAACTTCTAGTCCAGAACAGTCCCGTCCTCCTAGCCCTACTGAGAAAGAAGTTCTCTGAAGCCGGGGAAGCGCGTGACTTCATCATACAAGCCGTAGACAAGTAAGTCTCACACAGGACTGGCTGCTGCTGGCTCTACGAAGCCTGGTACTCCGCACTCCTCCCAGAGCAGATGAAGGAAACCGTGCACAAGCGACTCTACGGACAAAGCAGTGCAGGCAACGAACTCACCAAGGAACTGATAGGGTTCACACACAAGTGGAAAGGAGTGAAGCCGGAGCATTGTGAGTTAGTGGACAGGGTGGATGGGGCGGAAGCGCTGATTAGGGAGTTCGCAGGGGCGGCGTATGCCTGTCTCTGCACAGTCGTTCGCTCTACTCAGACGCAGGAAAAGGTCTTCAGCAACTTCGTGTTTAACTCTCAGAACGGAGCGATGTGGAAAATGCTGATAGAGGAAGCTTTGCCCCTGCGCTTCACCACCGAAACTGCATTTCGCCTAGAGACTTCCAAGCCGAAAGGCGCTGAAGCCCCGAAACCCGCTCCCCTGGTGGCCCAGTACCTCACAGGGTCGCTTTTCACCCAGTCTCAAAGTGCTGATCTGCTAATGCCCTCCATCATTGCTCCCTCCACATCTGAGCCAATGCAGGTAGAGCCGCAAGAAGACCAACTGGAAATGGACGTACTCAACTCCCTTCCCATCATGAAGCCGTTATTAGGCGTCCTAAGCCGTCTCAAGCAGCTAGGCATCGCAGCCGGCCCAATGCCGCAATGGATGCAAATGCTGCACGGCGACCTTTCCAACCCAGCCTCCAGCCTACCCGTCCGTCTCTTCCTCATCAAGCTCGTCCTCAACCGGCCTGACCTGTTTGAGCCCTGGGCTGTGGACTGGTTCGAGCCAATTGCCAGGACTATGGGGTGTGCTGAGAACGGAGGAGTGGGTTTTCACTACTTCCTCAGGGACGTGGCTACGCTCTTTGCGAGCACTTGGGAGCACTGTGTGCCCTTTGGAAAGACGCAGATTTGCACGAAATTCGTCAATTACATGGTGAGAGTGGGAGCGGATGTCAGACGTCAAATTCTGCTCAGTAATATTGAAGTCATTGGAACGCTCATGAAGAAATGGCGGGAAATGCTGACAATCGACCACAAGCAGATCGAATTGATGCTGAAAAAGACAGGGAAGGAGGAGAAGGAAGTAGTGGCCTGGCGCCTCGCAGGGGTGCAATTCTATGCTTTGGCAGTGACCCACAGCATTGCAATCCTCGAAAACGCAATTCCTAAGCCTCAGGTCCTGCACGAAGCACTGATAAAATGCCTGGAGTTCGGCAAGCGACAGGTACAACTAGCAGCTGCTGAAGTGATTGGGAAGGCTCTAAGTGCGGGAGCGCCCATTGACTTGAAGGACCAGTTGTTAGTGTTTCTGCAGCACAAGGACTTGCACGAAATGGGCATTTTGGTGCAGCTTCTAGACCGCATCACACTCCACTGTCCTCAAATACTGGACGTTACGGCGCTCGTGCTGAAGCTTGCGAACCTCTTTCCAGCCCTAAACGGCGGCCATCGAGCCCTGCTCCTCCACAGCACCAGACGCTACTTCGACTGCGTAGCCAGCGGCCCCGAGCTTCGCAATGTGTCTGAACTGGCGGAGTACGTCCGCAGAGACTTGGACAAAATCGTGAATGACGAGGACGAGTCGCACCGCCAAGCACTCACTCAGCTCCTATGCGCCAGTGTACCGCTCACTCACAGTCCCTCGATTCGGAGACTAGTGGTGGATGTCATGAAGATGCATATTCGCACTTTCACACAGTTGGGAGTGGTGGAGGTGCGGCGACTGGCGTTTCAACTCGCTCGCCAGGTGTATGACCAGAGCGACCGCTTAGGGACTGAGGGGGAAGTCTGCAGGACAGCCGCTCAAAGTGTGCTGGTGAAGGCCCTTTCCGACCCTGACAATGAGATCCAGGAAACTGCCTCCGGCTTCTGGCACGACAAGGAGCGGTTGTCGCTAGAGCCCTGCACTCGCCTGGAACAGACTCTGTCCCGCTTGTACTCTCCTGGGGAAGAGGACGTTTGGCTGCCCGCAGCTACCTACTTGTTACTCCGCCTGTGTGAGGGGGCTGTAGACTACGACCGCCTGCTCTTCGACCGTCCCCTGTATCAGTGCGACTTCCGTCCTTTGCAAGTAGCAACTCAGGCCACTCCATTTCAACTGCCCTCTTCCAGCCTCAAGCCAGATGAGCAGTTCGAAGGCTTGATGACTCCCGCTCTGCCTTCACAAGAAATGACCCTATTAGTCGGCGTTTTACAGGAAAAGGCTGGATTAGCTTCCCAGACAGCCTTCGTGATGCCCAAGGCTCCGAGTGTCATTGAAGCCAGACGAGCCCGGTACTTGCCGGAAGGCTCTGCCTACCAACAGGAAGAACGCAGGGAGCAGTTGAAGCACAGGCAAATGGAGCGCTCGCAGGCACGCGCCAGAGAAGCGAGAATGAAGCAGACGCAAGTGCTGCGCAGCTACTGGTCTGGAGACGTGCCGAATACGCAAATTCAGCATAAGGACTTGCTGCTGCCGCTGGCCTGGCTGTGCAGGACGGACCACGACCTGGCGGGCCTGCTGTGGGTGTTGCTGCTTTCAGCCCTGTACAGAGCAGAGCAGAGTGGACAGCTAAGGAGTCGCATACTTGAGAAGCTGTGCGGAGTGATGAAAACCAGCGAAAAATGGACTCCGGCGGTTATTAGTGCAGTTCATTGCTCTGCGATAGAAATAGTGAGGGCCAGTCCTCAGCTCGTCCCCACCATTGACCCTAGACTGGTGGCCCGCAGTGGTATCCGAGCCTACTGTTTCCAAAGTGCGATTTTGCTATTGCAGGAGTGCATTCTGCGCCTTGGACCTCCGGATGCCCCTGTGACTCGGGCGAGCAGGGACTATTGGCTGGGACTGGCGAAGGTCTATGGCAGGCTAGGAGAGGTGGAGTCTGCTAGAGGGGTATGGAGACGACTGACTAGCAGTGCTGATACTCAGGGTCTGAGAATAGCACTAGACGCCAAGGCCCAGGGACGCCTCAAAGAGGCAAAAACCGCCTTCGCAGCCCTTCGCCAGCAGCCCTTAGACCCAGCCTTCCAAGCCGAAGTGCAGACCGAGTACTTAGAGTGTCTCACCGAACTAGGCAGTTGGAAGGAACTGCACGAAGAACTAGGCCGAGATCTGAGCGATTTGAAGATAAAGGCAATGCTAAGACTGGACATGTATGGCGGGCTGAGTGACTTAATGGACGCTGTACCTACTGCCCAGCTAGTCCGTCGCTATCCCTATGAGTCTTCCTTGTTGAGCATTACGCAGGATGATGCGGACAGGGCAAGGTACTATGTGGACGAGCTGTTCAAAAGGTTTGTGGAGCGCTGGCAGAGTCTGAATGAGCTTTCAGTCCATGCGAAGCACCAGTTAGTGCAGCAGCTGCAACTGCTCTTTGACTGCATTCAGTACCTCAAACTTGCACAGCCGCATAAGGAAGAAGGCCGTGATGAATACACAACTCGCATAGAAACCGCACTCCTAGACTGGACGCAACGCTGTCCCTCTCTCCACCACGACTCCGTGCAAGTGTGGGAAGAAGTGGCCTACGCCCGTGTCATGTTGTACGACCAACTCATGCGCAAACACACTTTGAAGCTTAACCGAGTGAAGGACTTCGCTTCAGAGATGTACGCAGGGGCTGCGCAGTGTCCGTTGAAGCTTGGGAAGCTGGAGCAGGCAGAGATGCTGCTCAGAGTTGCAGTGGCGAAGCGAGCAGATGCGCAGATTACCAACATTCCGCTGTTTCAGTCCATTATCAAGCTGAGAGCGAAGCAGTATGGGGATTCGCTGAGAGAGCGGATAGCGGAGTTGCTGCAAGTAGTGGATGTGCAGAAGGTAGAAGTCGGCAGAGAGGCGGAGTTGGAGCTCATTAAGGGCTATTTGCACCAAAAGCATGTGAAATTGGCACTAGGTGCAGACCTCGCGCAGCTGCTGGAGCCTGCCAGTCTTGCCTTCCAGCACTTAGAGAAGGCGCATGCGCTGAAGCAAGACCAAGAGAGCGGGTTGAAGCTTGCGAAGCTGTGTGATACTGTGCTCAGAGCCATGGAAGCGGAAAAGCCAGAGCGCTTGCAAGCCCTGCAGCCCCAACTCAACCAAGCCCACCTCCAGGACGAGCGACTAGCAAGGACCATTGTGACTTCCGCCCTCAAGGCCATGACCGCAGGCAGCGAAAAGGCCCACAGTCTCTTCCCCAGAGTCCTCGAACTGCTCAAACACCCTACCGCCCTGGGAGCCGCACGGCCTCTATTCAAGGATATCCCCGCCTGGATGTGTATTCGCTGGGTGGCTCAGGTACTCGCCATCATCGACCAGCCTGAAAGCGAGGCTTTAGTACCCTTACTGAAGCGACTGGTAAGCAGGTACCCCCAGGCAGTTTACTACCCCTACAAGTGCTTTATGTCTGTCGAGTCCGCTCTGCAGTATGACCGAGTCGTGAACCTGGACAGGACGAAAGCGTGGGAAACGCTGGAGGAAGGACTACGGCCGTATGGCTATTTGGACGCATTTGTGGAGGCTTTGGAGTGCTTGACTAACCCGGAGCATCGATTTCAGTACTGGTACGGAGTGCTGAAGGACCATTTAGAGGTGGTAGCGAAAAATGAACATTTCTTGATGCACTGGGGAGCGGAAATGCATACAAATTTAGCGGCTGTCGACAGACCTTTGCTAGGCAGGGATATCGGCGCCTACAATGCTAAATTCGCAGAGCGCTGGAAACCCCAGTTCCAGGCTATTCTGGGCGAGGACGGCACTGGCATCCTAAGCGCCACTCTCGCTCAGCTGCAAGCTTTAGCCCGCGAAATCGCCACTACTAGCATAGCTCACGGCCACGAAGCTTTAAGTACCTTCTCAGAGTGGCTGGCAAAGTACGACATCACAGAACATGCAGGCCGGGAAATAGAGCTGCCCGGCCAATACTCAGGACTCAGAGAGCCACTGATACACTCTGCTATTAAGTGTGTCAGTTTCGACCAGACGATTTTGATCTTGGAGTCGCTGCGGAGGCCGAAGAGGGTGGGCGTCCATGGCTCTGACGAAAAGGAGTATTTGCTGCTGGTGAAGGGCGGGGAGGACTTGCGTTTGGACCAGCGCGTTCAGCAGCTTTTCGGCCTGATGAATTTGATATTCAAACAGGACCCAGAGTGTGCGAAAGCCAATATCAGACTAAAGACTTTTCAAGTGGTTCCGCTCAGTAAACGCCTGGGTGTATTGGAGTGGGTGCAGAACACTGAGCCGCTCAAAGCTATGATCACTAGAGAATTAAACCGACACACTGGTATATCTGACCTGTACAGTACTGAAGGCAGCAAACACCGCTTAAACTGGATAAACTCCATCAGTGGCGGACATCAAATTCAGGAAAACCACGTATTGGCCCTGAGCAAGCCAGCTGAAGAAATCGTGCCTCGCTTCAGAGACCACGAAGGAAAGGTGGAGTGGGACCTAGTGCGGAGAGGGCTACTGGCCATGGCCGCCACTCAGGAAAGCTTTGTAGGGATTCGGTCTGAGTTCATGAAGTCTCTGGCTGTGGTGGGAGTGTGCGGGTATATGCTTGGGATCGGAGATAGACATCTGGATAACTTTTTGGTGGATAGAAGTGACGGAGGCTTACTGGGAATAGACTTCGGATACTCTTTCGGGACAGCGATTCATTTGGGCGTTCCAGAACTGATGCCGTTCCGCCTGACCAGACAGCTGCGCAGTGTGTTGGCTCCTGAAGGAGTGGACGGGGAGTTCCGTCACACCGTCGTTTCCTGCCTACGCGCTCTTCGGAAACAGCGACATGTCCTGCTCGACTGCAGTGAAGTGTTCATCAAAGAGCCACTTCTCGACTGGCAAAAGCAGGCCTTAGGCCGGGAGGCAGTGGCCAGCGACACCTACCAAAGCCAGGTGGAAAGCATCGCTTGGTACCCAAAGAAGAAACTTGCCGCAGTCCGAATGAAGCTCGAAGGCGCCAACTCCGCCCATGTCCTATTAGCAGAACTGGCCGAGTCTCGCCACGCCCACCAGTCCTACTACCCTCGCATCTCAGAAGCTGTGCTAGGGGGCAGAGACGCAGTTCGAAGGAAGCTGCCAGCCCAAGGCCTGACTCCGGAACAGCAAGCTGACTGCCTCATTGAGCACGCCACCGACCCCAACATACTGGGCAGGACGTGGATCGGCTGGCTGCCGCACATCTAGGTAGTTCTAATGTGGCTCAGGACTGGGGCAGTGGCGGGCGCTTACCTGGCTTTGATAGTGCTGGGGCTGGGCTTGTTGACGACGGATCGCTTGTTTGTACTGGCGGAGTGCCTGCAATGTGGACTGCGGACTATCACTAATAGTGGACAGTCCTTCAGTTTCGCAGCGTACAGTTCTCCCTGTGTCTCCGACTGGCCGGATTCACTGCTGTGTAACTCCCTGTCTGACCTGCAAACCGCCGGGGAAGTGCTGATGGCGGTGCTGGGGATGTCCATGGGCCTGGAACTCACCGGACTCGTGGAAGTCGTATCGACTCACCGTCTAATCCGCCTATCCCTGCAGTACATCGGAGCGGGACTTCCACTGCCTAGGTTTGTACAGCCTCTGGCCCAAGCCTTGACTGTGCTGAGGTGGGTGACGCTGCTGGACCCACTGCTGAACCTAGTAGGACTGGTGCTGTGGGTAGTAATCAGCGGCGTGCCCGAGCTGTCTCGTCACTATTCACTGGCTCTGGACGCGAGTTTTTCCCTGCAAGTGGTGAGATGTGCGTTTTCTTTGGGGCTGTGTGTGATAGTGACTATCGGGATTTTGGAGCATCGCAGGAAAAACGCTCGTCTGCTCTCTCAGCATTTCATCACGCAGCGCGCCCCGCCTCAACTGGAAAAGCGCCAACTCGACACTTTGAGTCTCGACGAAACCGCGTCTCGCAGCTTTGCGGCGACCTGTACGTAATAATGGATTTCTCGCGGCTGCTGCAGCAGATGGGCAACCGAGGCGCCCCGATGCAAGTGGACGCCCCACTGGTAGACACAGCCGAGCAAATCTACATTTCCAGTCTCGCCCTGCTGAAGATGCTCAAGCACGGTCGCGCCGGCGTGCCAATAGAAGTGATGGGACTGATGCTTGGTGACTTCGTGGATGACTATACAGTGCGAGTGATAGATGTGTTTGCTATGCCTCAGTCTGGCACGGGCGTGAGTGTGGAGGCGGTGGACCCTGTTTTCCAGACGAAGATGCTGGACATGCTGAAGATGACGGGCAGACAGGAAATGGTGGTGGGGTGGTATCACTCGCACCCAGGGTTCGGGTGCTGGCTGTCGGGAGTGGATATGAACACGCAGCAAAGCTTTGAGCAGCTCAACCCCAGGGCAGTAGCAGTGGTCGTGGACCCAATTCAAAGTGTGCGCGGAAAGGTGGTCATCGACGCTTTTCGACTTATCAACCCGCAGCTCGTCATGCGTGGACTCGAGCCGCGTCAAACCACCTCCAACATCGGGTACCTGAACAAACCCTCCATCACCGCGCTCCTACACGGCCTCAACCGCCACTACTACTCCATCGCTATCAACTACCGCAAGAACGACCTCGAGCAATCCATGCTCCTCAACCTGCACAAGCAGAAGTGGGTCACTGGCTTGCGAGTGGAAGACTTCGAGCATAGAGACAGTGAAAACCTCAAGCTGATGAAGGAAATCGTAGGGCTGACTGAGACTTATAACAAGTGGATTCAGGAAGAGATGAAGAAGACGAAGCAGGAAATGGAGGTCAGCACTGTGGGGAAAATCGACCCTAAGAAAAGGATTGAGAACAATGTGGAGACGCTAATGACGAGTAATATTTTGAGCAGTCTCAGCGCCATGATCGACGCAGTTCTATTCTAGCTAGTTCCGTAGTTCCTTTAGCGACTAAGCAGGCAGCAGGGAGCTTCCCCGAAATCTGCCTTGGTGGGAGAAGATGGAGGAATCGAGCGCTGGTTTATTCGCGCCATCTCAGCTACCATTGAAAGAAAATGTCGATAGGGCATAATCAGGCATCAGATGCCCACACAATCCCCTGGGAAGACCTCCCGCCCCTCCCTTCCTCCAACTCGCAGTCTGCCCGAGACCTCCTCCAATTGCTGAGTTCCCTCCAGCCTAGCTTCGACTTCACCAAGTACCTCCAACCCCTCAACCCCCTGTCCAGTCCTCAAAGCTCTCCCTCCAGTCCTAGGTCTGGGGTGCAGTGGGAGAGCGGGCAGATGAAGTTCCAGTGTACGATTGAGGACTGCGGCAAGCACTTTAGAGACAGGTCGAAGTTGAAACGGCACATGCTTGTGCACACGGTGAGGACTAGACAGGGCGAGCGACCCTACGAGTGTCAGTATTGCGAAAGGCGGTTTTCGCTGGATTTCAACTTGAGGACGCATATGAGAACTCATAGTGGGGAAAAGCCGTATCAGTGTCAATATTGCGGAAAGCGGTTCACTCAGTCCAGTAACTTGACTTCGCACTTCAAGACTCACCGCACCTGCCACCAGCGCAACTTGTTTTCCTAAGTAGCTCTAAGCTAAAAACAGCTCCGGCTATCTCCAAGGAGTGGCTTCACTAAGGGAAGAAGTCAGCTAGTAGACATAGGGGAAATTTAACTATGTGTAGAACTCCAAACTACGACTATGAAGGAAAGTAGACACAGAACCACCATGAGCACTAGCATCACCCAGCAGGTCCGCAGCAGCCAAATTGAGTCACTAGGATGATGTGCGCGTATGTACAAAATGCAAGGCAACGCGATGCTCACGTATAAACAAGAGAGCGTGCCCACTATTCCAAACACCAACGTAAGGTGATTGGTAGCCGCAGCTGCAATTCCGGCAGTTGATAAGAGGGACACACCCACAGCTACGGCTTTCACTTTGAAAGGCACACCGTTGGCTTTCTGTTTGAGAATCATGGGGAACAGCATTTCCATAGCAGGGTACATAAGCAGCGGAATGTCACAAGCGAGTGCCAGCGTCATAGCGAGCATTGCCTATGTACACCTTACAATTGCTCCTGGGATGTTATGAAACTCTTTCGTTTGCAGCAGATTGCCCTCAACATTATGAGCTGCACAGCCGCTCAACGCTACAATAGTGTACAGGACAGAAACAGTCGTGAATACTGCGCAAAGTACGCGAGGACCGTTTTTCTTGCGGTTGCACAGATCCTAGCTATCTCTGACTTTGTATATATCGCCGACGTTGGGTTGGCAGGTATAGGCGAAAAGCACAATGGGAACACTGAAAAAGCAATTCGTCCAACTGGTAGGGGCTGTTGGTATTGATGACGTATCTCCGTCTACTTCTACGATTGTCACAACGGTGATAAAGATAACGCTGGCAAAGGTGATAATTGAGGAATACCGCAGAGCACCGATTACGTTGAATTGACATAGCGGGTATATCACCACAACAAGCAAAAATACCCACATATACTGAGTGTTCCAATCTTCATGGTGGCCGAGTATTTCCACAGCTTTGATTATTGCAGTTTCCATCTATTTTAGCCTTACCACGATGAAGTAGCTGATAATCGACCCGAAGTTGTTCAATATGACATTGACCCGTGTAAAGTGCGTAAGCCAAGTCAGCGCACGCTTATTAATGCCCTGAAAAGCATGCATAAACAGGCTGTCCATAGCATAGGCAACACAGTCTCCCTGCATGACCTTGACTAGTAAGTAGCAGGTGAAGAGGTTAACGCCTAGACCTAGGGAAAGGATCAGTAGACCTAGGGGCCAGCCTGAGAGGTGAATAGCGTAGGGCAGGGCGAGTAGTCCAGACCCCACAGTGCTGCCAAATAAGGTTAGAAAGGCACTGGGGAAGGACTCCAGAGGAAGGGGGTCTTGGGGAATAAACCTCTCCAGCCTTTCCATGTTATAAAGCCGAGGGAAAGGACCTGAGAGGGAACTGTTCCTCTGTCTGCAGAGTTGGTTAAATGTATGCATTACTGCTACAGTACGGAGTTGAAGCATTGGAAAGCTCAACTAGAAAGGCGAAAGACGCAAGGCCAATCGCTACCATCAAAACCAATACAGCAGCACTAACATGTCTCAGCCACTTTGGGTCCTCCACAGGCGCGCCCTTCAAATACAGCATGCAAGGCAGTGCTCCGGATATATACACACATGACAAAATGCCTATAGCGCCCATCACTGTCAGGAAGTGGTCTGCAAGCCAGATGCCCAGACAGGCTGCTGAGAAGACTGTGCTTCCGACCATAAGTGCCTTTTTCTGTAGGGAGGAGTCGCGGTAGTTCTGTCTCCATAGCAGGGGGTAGAGGACCCGGAGAGCTGGATAGACCAGGAAGGGGATATTGCATATTAAGGCTAGGGCCATGGAAAAAAGGGCGAAATGGCCTGCAGCGTTGGTTAGTGGGAAATTCGAGTCTTGCAGTAAATTGCTATTAACCCTATGAAACTCCATACAGCCAAATTGGCCAATTACAAGGAACAGGAAAAAGGCAGTAATCAGCACTGCAGAAATGACCAAAGGTCCATTCCTCTTCTTATTCCTAAGGTCCTGGTATATATCCCCCATGTTGTCTTGGCAGGAAGTCGCAATTAGAACGATTGGAATGCTGATCATTTCCCCCAGCACACAAGGTTGAGCCGGGCAGTGGGAAGTGTGGTCATAGTTGGCCATCAGAAAGATAGCCAGGTAGAGGGGACTGAGGAAACTTATAATAGAGAAATAGCGCAGAGAGGCGATATTATTGACCAGACATAAAGGAAAAGCCAAAGCCGCTGCTACAAACATCCACAGTACTCGATATACGGAAACCTCATTAGCGCTCTTCTTCAAGTCGACTGTAACAGCATTGCCGATCTATGTAGCACTCACCGCTATCAGGTAACTTATCAAAGTACCGTAGTTGAACAGAAAGACGGTTAATTGCGCTGCCACTCGGAGCCCTGCAGTGACCTTAACTGGCAGTGCGGACTCAAAGACATGGTGGGCGAGCATGTCCATGGTCGAGCTATTCTGCTGCTCGCTCACTCTTATGAGTAAATAACTCGTGAATAGGTTCAGGACCACTGCTAGGAAGAGGGTGGAAATTCCCAGCGGCCAGCCGGAGGCTTGGAAGGCGTAGGGCAGGGCTAGCATTCCGGAGCCCACAGTACTGCCGAAAAGAGTCAAAAAGGCACTTAGGAAGGAGTCGATGGACAGGAAGCCTTGGTACCAGGGGGGACGGAGGACAGGGCTGGGGTCTAATTGCAGGTGCAGGTCTAAGGAGCCTTCGCTGGTTCGGGATGGACGGCTACCCATTGATTACACTAGATGATAGTGGGGATGGCTTATTTGTCTATAGAGACAGGTATTGCCAGAAGATTACAAGTGGATTCTCTCGTAGCTGCCTTGAGAAGAAATATACACATTCGCTTATAAAACGCTTTACGCAGAGTGGACTTTTCCAAACGACCAAGAGAATCGATAATCAGAACTGCCTGAAACGCCACGGAGCAGCTTTGCCAGATAAAGTCGCACCTATTGACTGAATATACTAACTAAGAGTACGAGAACTGAACTACGACTACGAAGGAGAACAGACACAGACCCACCATAAGCACCAACACCAGCCAGCTGGCCTGCAACAGCCACCTAGGGTCACTAGGGTGATGTGCGCGTAGGTACAGACCACAAGGCAGAACCACACTCACATACACACAAGAAAGGGTGCCCACTACTCCCAGCACCAGTCCGAAGGACTCATCAGCCAGTGCTGCAAGTCCTGCGGCGGAAAACAACATACAACTTGCAGCTGTGGCTTTTACTTTGAAAGACACATCGTTGACTTTCTGCCTGAGAAGCATGGGAAACAGCATTTCCAAAGCAGGGTACACAAGCAGCGGCACATCACAAGCCAAAGCCAAAGTAATCGCCACTCGCACCTATCTATCCCTCACAGTAACTCCCCAGGACCCCTCCCACCCTGCCGCCTGCAGCAGATTAGTGCTCACTGGGAAAGCTGCGCAGCCACATAAGCCTACGAGTGTGTATAGCACGAAGACGCACCCGAGGACTAGGGAAATCAGATGCACGCCGTTGCGTTCTCGGTTGCACATGTCTTTGTAGATATCGCCGAGATTGGACTGATTGGTGTATGCGAACAGGATGATTGGGATGCTTAGGAATGGATTTTCCCACTCCCTAGGAGTGCTGTCTAGGCTTGGATTTTCATCTTTTCCGAGTTTGGTCACTATTAGTACTGCAATGCATATAGAATTTGCAAGGGTTATGATCGAGGAATAGCGTAAAGTGCCGATTACGTTGAATAGACAAAGCGGATATATCAGCACTGCAAGCGGAAATACCCAAATATAGTCCTGATTCCAGCTTTCCACATCTCCAAATCGATCAATGATCCTCGCAACTGCGTTTTCCATCTGTTTTGACAGTACCACTATGAAGTAACTCACCATAAAGCCGTAGTTGTTCAGGATGACATTAACTCTCGTGAAATTCGTCAGCGAAGTTAGTGCTTTCTGATTAATTCCCTGAAAGGCGTGCAGAAACAAGCTGTCCAGAGCATAGGCCACACAATCTCCCTGCATGACCTTGACTAGTAAGTAGCAGGTGAAGAGGTTGAGACCTAGGCCTAGAGAAAGGAGCAGTAGGCCTAGGGGCCAGCCTGTGAGGTGAATGGCGTAGGGAAGACCCAGCAGGCCAGACCCTACTGTGCTGCTAAATAAGGTTAGAAAGGCGCTTGGAAAGGACTCCAGGGGTAATAGTTCGTGAGAGAGGAGGGATTCGAGCCTTTCCATCTTATATTGCAGTACTAGACATCTAGTCTACAGGCAGTAGAATAAGTCTCAGTGGCTGGCTCAGACCCATGTCAATTAATTGGACTTTGTAGATTTTTCCATCACTATCAGTTACTCCCATAGAATTAAGCTAAGGGTGTTAATAATAGCTCCCATGGAAGTTCACGAAGCACACAAAGGCCACCAAGCCTGTGCAGGTTGTGCCTATCAGCACTACAACAGTGGTCCACCACAGCCACTTCGGGTCGTTTTTCGACGCTTGTTTCAAATATAAAGTGCAGGGCAAGATTCCTGAGATATAGACGCAGGACAGAAGTCCCACTACTTCTAATACCAAAGTGTACGTATAAGCTGCACCTATACTCAGTACCATTGCAGACATGAGAGTCACTAAGTGGACTTTACCAGCCACTGTGAGGGCTTTCCGCAGTAGAGAAGTTTCGTGGTAGCTTTGCTTCCAAATCAGAGGAATCATGACTCGCATGGTAGGGTACACCAAGTGTGGAATATCACAGGCCAAAGCCACTGCCACTAGCACCAGCGCCTATGTAACTTTCACCAAGGTACCTGCAGAGTCCCTGGGAAACTCACCCTCATTCAAGAAGTTCAGACCCACGTGCTGAAAGTGCATGCAGCCAAAGAGTCCGACAATGAAGTAGAGCACAAAGACAGTCCCCATCACTGCAATCAGCATTAAAGGGCCGTTTCTTTCCTTGTGACTGAGGTCTTGGTAGACATCGCCGACGTTGGGCTGGCAGGTAGTTGCGAAGAGGATAATAGGAACGCTGAATACCAAACCCTTTAGTGTAGGCTTGGTATTGCAATGATCCAGTGAAGTACTCTGTTCTGCGACCAGGAACAAAGCCAAGTAAATAGGAATACTAAAGCCCAGGATTGCGAAGTAGCGTAGCGACCCTAAGTACTGGACTAAGCACAGAGGAAACGTTAATATCAGAAACAGAAGTCCCCACAGAAACATCAGTGCATCTTCCTCACGGTCCCAGTCTTTGTTCCCGCTGGCACTGATGAGCGACTTCTCAATCTGCATACTCCCTTACTACAATGAAATAGCTCACTAAGGTCCCATAGTTGAAGAGAATGATAGTGAGCTGAGCTGTGACTCGAATGAATGTCTTCAGTAGATTGGAGGAGTCGGTTTGAAAGACATGGTCAGTGAGCATATCCAGCGTAGGCGCATTATGCTCTTCCGCCACTTTGATCAGCAAGTAGCTGGTGAACAAGTTGAGACCCACTCCCACGAAAAGCGCAGCCGCGCCCAAAGGCCAGCCAGAGATCTGGAAGGCGAAGGGCAGGGCTAGAATGCCTGTGCCCACTGTACTGCAGTATATGGTCAAGTAGGCACTTAGGAAGGAGCCCAGGGAAAATACGCCACAATACCAGGCTGCACTGAGAGTTCTGCTGTCTTCTTGTAGTAGGTCGAAACCGGAACCTGCTCTGAGGCTTTGCTTCGAAGTGTCCATATATTCACTATAGAGAGCCTTGTAGACCGCTGTTGATTACACTCTGTCTACAATTTCCAGAATGAGACTGAACTACTAGGCTTTTCTCTAATGGTCTGAAGCGCTTTTTAGTGGCTGCTTCTTTCCTGGGCGCCACTCCTGCTTCCTCGCCAAATCTAGTCTACAATCTCTTCGCAGACAGTGAAGCAAGGGAAGTCTGAAGTTTCTCTTGTACAGGCTTTCATAGCTGTATTAAGTTTAGAAGAGAGCTGGATATTGTCCTGTAATGTTCTCAGATTATACAGATGACTAGGAGATATGAATGTCGAAACTACTTGAATAGCTGATATGTGGAAGCATGATTAATTATCGTATTTTCAGTTATGATATGGCTTTGGTTGGGTAGGCACTTGCTGTTCCGACTTAATTTCCTTCCTTCTTAGAGAAATAACTAAACTGAGGACAAAGCCTATAGACCTAGTGGGGACTTCCTGAGACCTGAGGCATA
>Ga0247837_1001500_pt1 | contig 48060 bp, 50 predicted proteins | sample LaCtaG_2_FD_187115 | JGI IMG/M metagenome (GOLD analysis project Ga0247837, IMG submission 187115) | Freshwater microbial communities from meromictic Lake La Cruz, Castile-La Mancha, Spain - LaCruzMarch2015_14.5m | ecosystem: Environmental > Aquatic > Freshwater > Lake | place: Spain: Castile-La...
TCGATGGTGGCACCGGGCATTTTCCGAGAGATCTTCCAAATGACCAATCCCGATCCGAAGGTCTTGGCGCGAGACGAGCCGCAGCGCGGTGTTCCAGTGGAAAGCCGTGTGCGCGCGTCGTCCAGCGCGACGGTGTCGGGTGGGGATGCGACGCGGGCGCCGGCCTCGGCCCGTCCGGCTGCGGCCGAGACCATCGACGGCTGGTCGTCGCAAACGAGCCCCAACTTCGGGCCGCAGTGAGCGGCTCTGCGCCTATTTCACAAGCGTGACGGGCTCGCCGGTGCCTTTGATGCCATCGGGCACGGGAACGGGCGTCAGATCGTAGTTGGTGTTGAGCACCAGATGCGGGCCACCATAAAGGCGCATGGTGCGCGAGACGATTGCCGTATAGGCGGATTTATCGGCGACCGGGCTGTTGGCGTCGACGCGCAACTCGCCGTTTGGAATATAAATCGTGCCGAGCAAATTGCGGGCGTCATCGCTCATGATGCTGTGAACGAGATTGTCCGGCTGGGTGCGGCTGGCAAAAACGAGTAGTCCTGCCATGCCGCCTGTTACCGGCGCTTCCAAGTCGATGTGCGAGGTGGCCGCAAGGTTCAGCACTGCGGTCCCGCCCGTGAAGAACAAGCCTACTCCTTTGCCGGTCAGCGTGCTGCCGCCATCGACCAGAAGCGGGCCGTCTTTGAAAATATGGATACCTGCATCGAAGGTAACGGTGGCGCCCGCCATAACTTGCAAGCCCCCGCAATAGGTGCCGGCTGCCAGCATGCGCGCGCCGCCTGAGATGACGAGATCAGTCTCATCGCATTTGCCGGCAGTGGGTTCCGGGCGGCTTGCCAGCGGGTCGTCAAACTCGGGGCAATCGGTGATCGGTTCGGGAATGGAAATTGCCGGGGCCGCCAGACTTGCCACCGCGTGAGCAAATGAAGCTGGCGATCAACGTGGCGCTGTTCTTGGCTTTGATTGCGTTGGTGTGCGACGAGTTGGAGAACACGGCGCAATTCTGACCGGTCACCCGCGCCTTTTGCTCGAGCGAAATGGTGCCGTTGGCCGAGTCGTCCAGACCCAGAACGCAAATGTTCGGCTTGCCGACGATGCGCGCCGTCGCCTGCGCCGTGAGCGTATCGGTGTCCGCGCCAAAGCCAATGTTGAATGGCAGATCGATGGATTGTGTCGCGGTGACTTCGATTTCGAGCGGCTCGGTGTTGACGCGCGATGTGGCCGCAACCGTTCCGCTCTTGGCTGATGCGTCGTGGTTCTGCGATATGTAATCCTGAACGACTGCCGCAACGATGGCCTCGACGTTTTCCGTCTTGGCGTTGGCCATGCTCATTTCTTTGGCGGCGGCCAGTGCTGCCGAGTCGGCGGCCTGTTGCAGGCGGCCCTTCTGATTGTAGGCAACGGCGTAGTTCGCGGCCGATCCTGTGGCGAGGCAGAGAATGGGAAACAGCAGGGCGAAATTGATCGCAAGTCCGCCACGGCGGTCAAAGCGCCAGCGCCGTGCGAGATCCTTGCAGTTTGATTTCACCAGAGCAGATAGCATTCTTACATCACCCAAACGCCTCTCCACATCAGGGCTCACACCTGTCTGGAGGCACCAGAATAGAATAACTGATATCCGTTATATTCTGTTGACGGCTATTGGTGCGGAGATAGTCAAATACCGGAAAACAATGTCTAAAACTTTAGGTTCAATTTGATACAATTAATTTATGCACACATTGGATCAAATCACGCAAAAGGGCACGGAATAGGCTGAAAACCCTTCAGGCAGGCCGCAAAAGTACGTGCTTCTTCTTACCGAGCGAGAGCTTGATGACGCCGCCGTCGATAACGTCGGCGGGGGTCAATTTCATTTTGTCGTCAGTCACCGCCGCGTCATTCACCTTTAGTCCGCCACCTTGAATCTGGCGGCGTGCTTCACTGTTGGACGCAACCAAGCCTGCTGCGACAAACGCCGAGAGCACGCTGAGCCCGTTTGCAAGATCGGCCGCGGCGATGGTGACCGATGGCAAATCGGACGCCAAGCCGCCGTGTTCGAACGTCTTGCGCGCCGTTTCGGCGGCGGCCTCGGCTTTGTCCCGCCCATGAATGAGGGCAGTGGCCTCTGTGGCGAGCGTCTTCTTGGCGTCGTTGATTTCCGAGCCACCCAACGCGGCGAGTTTTTCAATCTCTGGCATCGGGAGCGTTGTGAACAGTTTTAGGAAGCGGCCCACATCGGCGTCTTCAGTGTTGCGCCAGTATTGCCAGTAGTCATAGGCCGAAAGCTGCTCTTCGTTGAGCCATACGGCGCCCGCCGCCGTCTTGCCCATCTTGGCGCCCGACGCCGTTGTGAGCAGCGGGCAGGTGAGCGCGTAGAGTTGATCCTTGAGGCCCATGCGGCGGCCCAGATCAATGCCAGTGACGATGTTGCCCCACTGGTCCGAGCCGCCCATTTGCAGGTTGCAGCCGTAACGGCGCGCGAGCTCGACGAAGTCGTAGGCCTGTAACAGCATGTAGTTGAATTCGATGAACGACAATTCCTGCTCGCGCTCGAGCCGCATCTTGGCTGAGTCCATGGTCAGCATGCGATTGACCGAAAAGTGCCGGCCGACGTCACGCAGGAAATCGATATAGACCAGCGGCGCCAGCCATTCGGCGTTGTCGGTCATCACGGCATCGGTTGCGCTAGGCCCGAAGGTCAGCAGCTTAGCGAACACCTGCTTCAGGCTGTTCTTGTTGGCATCGATGTCGTCGATGCTGCGCAATTGCCGTGTCTCGTCTTTGCCCGATGGATCGCCGACGCGCGTTGTGCCGCCGCCCATCAGCGTCACCGGCTTGCCGGCGGCCGTCTTTTGCATCCAGTGCAGCATCATGATCGACAGCAGCGAGCCGACATGCAGCGAAGGGGCAGTGCAGTCATAGCCAACATAGGCAACGAGCTTGCCCTTGGCGGCCAGCGCGTCGATACCCGGCGCATCCGAGGCCTGATGAATAAAGCCGCGCTCCGTCAGAGTTGTCAGAAAGTCGCTTTTCAAAGAGGTCATGCGGGCGTGCTTTAAAATGGGTGCTGCCGGAATTGGCTTAGGCTTCAAGAAGGCAGCAGGTTAGGGTGGGGCCAGAAATACGCTCATGGCATGAGGCGGGGAGTATGGGCAAGTCTGGCGTACCATTGAAACGGGCCATCGGGTTGATGAGCGGCACGTCGATGGATGGCATCGATGTCGCCATGATCGAGACCGATGGCGAAAATCAGGTCATTCGCGGGCCTGGCTTGACGTTGCCCTACAACTTGGGCGACCGGCGCTTGCTGGCCCATGCGATGGCGGCTGCACAGTCCTGCCGGCACAGGGATGAGCGGCCTGAAGCGTTGGCACTGGCTGAGGATGTGGTCACGCGCATGCACGGCGCGGCTGTTTCGGCATTTCTGGCGCAATATGGTGTGGCGCGCTCCTCGATCGACGTGATCGGATTTCATGGGCAGACAGTGCTGCACAAGCCGGAGATGAAGCTGACAATCCAGCTTGGGAGCGGGGCGCGGCTGGCAGAGATGACCGGTATTGACGTTGTGTACGATCTGCGTGCGGCCGATGTTGCAGCGGGCGGGCAAGGCGCCCCTTTGGTGCCGGTTTATCATCAGGCGTTGATCGCCAAGCTGCCGCAACGGCCGATTGCAGTTGTCAATATTGGTGGCGTCGCCAACGTCACGTGGATGGACGATTGGGGCCGCTATCCTGAACATCGCGGCGGATTGATCGCCTTCGATACAGGCCCTGGAAGCGCGCTGATTGACGATTGGATGATGCGGCGCGAGGGCGTGGCCTTCGACCATGAAGGAGCCATGGCCGCCCAGGGCGATGTCAACGCCGATGTTCTGCGCGCGTGCCTCAGTCATGAATTCTTTGTCAAGCCGCCGCCCAAGTCGCTGGACCGCAACGCCTTCGTTTGGGATGTGGTCGAGTGGATGACGCCCGAGGATGGAGCCGCGACTCTAACGGCCTTCACCGCGGAAGCCATCGCCCGGTCGCGCGAACATATGCCGGAAGAGCCCGCATTGTGGATCGTGTGCGGCGGCGGGCGCAAGAATAAGACGCTGATGGCCATGCTCGCCGGGCGGGTTGAAAACGCCGTGGTGCCGTGCGAAGCGGTAGGCCTCGACGGCGATATGATTGAAGCCGAAGCCTGGGCCTATCTCGCCGTACGCTCGCTCGTGGGGTTGCCGGTGACGTTTCCAGGAACGACAGGCGTAGGCTCGCCGGCCACTGGCGGGATTTTGGCGAAGGCCGGTTGCGGCAAGCCAGCACCAGATTTGAACCGGAGTTAAGTGCAGATGTTGGCCGTCGTCAGAATGCTGGTGCCTGTTGGCCTGATGGGCTTTGGAACCGTCGCCTCCTTCATGGGGCTCGTTGTGCTCATCAACTCGCTGTCGACGGGCCGTGTCAGTTACAGTTATGTCAGCAAAGGCACCACCGTGACACACACGATTGCTAAAGCAGAGGATGCTGGCGGCTATTGGCGCACGCTCGGCCTGGCGGGCGGATTGCCGGCCGTCCTCGGCCTCGGAGCGGTATGGTGGGGCCGGCGGATGTTGCGAGCGTAGGCCGATCTAGGTGACAAGGCCGCGCAGCATTTTCTCTAATCCCAGCGTCACCCGTGCGAGGCTCTCATAATCGACCGTTTCGGGCAGGTCGTCCGGCTCGTGATAGTAGGGGTTGCGGAAGGGCGCTGTGTCGGTGACCATTAAAGATGGAAAGCCGAAGTGGTGGAAGGCCCAATGATCGGACAGATCCGCGCCTTCGACAAAGCCCGGCACGACGCCGCCGATCGACGGGAATTTCGCATGCGCCCGGAATATCGAGAGCGCGCGCCGTAGAAATGTGCGCGATCCGGGCAGGCCGACGAAGGCGATGAAGTTGCCCGTATCGGGATAAATGAAGCCGAACGGAGCGGGGAAGTCCTGGCTGCCCGGCTCATCGGAAAAATAGCCGATGGTTTCGAGCGCAATCATGCCTTCGATGTTTTCTCTGCGGTCGCGAAGCGCTTTGGCGTGCTGCCAGCTACCCATGTCGGGTGATTTGCCATAGGGCTGTTCTTCGTTCACCCAGAACGCAATTCTAAGCCGCCGTGATGCGGGCGCTAAGTTTGCCAATCGCCGGGCGAGTTCGAGCGCTGCCGCAACGCCCGTGCCGTTGTCGTTGGCGCCAGGCCCCTCTTGCGGGCTGTCGTAATGAGCGCCGATGACGATGGTTGGCGTCAAGTGTGTTGCGCCGGGAGGCTCCCACACCAATTCGATGTTGCGCACTGGTTTTCCGGCGACTTTAAAGACCTGCGCTTGGGGAGTGAGGCCGCTGGCACTCAATGTGTCTTCGATATAGCGCGCCGCCGCTTCAAGGGCGGGGTAGGTATCGAGATTGTGCGGTGTGCTCGCAACCGCCGTCACATGCGCTTCGAGCCGTTGCGCAAGGATCGCAGCCTCTTCGCCGATTTCCGGAAGCGGGCCAGCAAAGGGTTGTCTCGGGAAGACGATCGCATAGCGGACCGCGATGATCACGATCAGCAAGACAAGTGCGCAAACTGCAGCAAGGAGCAGCATGGCTCCTGGTTCCCCTTCAGGTCCTTTGTCAGCACAGCATTGCGCGGATCAACGGCCCTTATATCTAGGAGATGGCACTCAATCCGCAAGCGGACAATCCTGCAAAATGGGTGATGAACGGCGAGCCTTTGCTGGCACACTTAATCTCTGGTGTGCAGGTGTTTCATCTTCAGCAGGCCGGGACACTGTTGCTGGGCACCTCGTTCTCTCCATTCCGCGCCACTTCGCGGCTGGCACGGGCGGCGGGGCTCTGCTAACTCAGGCACCATGTCGAAAAAAATTGCAGGACCTGAAATCGAACGGCTGGTGCAGCTGTTGTCGCGCATGCCGGGGCTCGGGCCGCGTTCGGCGCGCAAGGCGGCGCTCGCCTTGATCAAGAAGCGGCAAGACCTGTTGGTGCCGCTGGCGGACGCTATGCGCGTTGCGGTCGAAAAGATCGTCGAATGCCAGACGTGTGCCAACATTGATACCGTGCAACCGTGCACGCTGTGCCAGGACACGCGGCGCGATCAGTCGTTGATCGTCGTTGTGGAAGAGGTGGGTGACTTGTGGGCGCTTGAGCGCGCGGGTGTCGTCAACGCGCTTTATCATGTACTCGGCGGGCACTTGTCGCCGCTCGATGGCGTCGGGCCGGAGCAGCTCAACATTACGAAACTTATCGAACGGGTGGCAGCGGGCGGCGTCAAGGAAGTGCTGCTGGCGCTGAACTCGACGGTCGAAGGCCAATCTACCGCGCACTACATTACAGAGCAGTTGGCGGCTTCGGGAGTTGCCGTTTCAAAGCTGGCGCAGGGCGTTCCAGTTGGCGGGGAACTCGACTATCTCGACGAAGGCACGCTGGCGGCTGCGATCAAGTCAAGACGGCGGATGTAGGCCTGCCCCAAAAAAACAACGGCGGCCTTTCGGACCGCCGTGCTTAAGGTTCATCAGTGCATGAACCAAACCAAACTGATCGTTAGATCAGGTCGATTTCGGCCGGGAGATAGCTCGTGACCTCGAGGCCAACTTCCTGCTCGCGCACGGCAGGCTTCGTCCAAACCTTCATGATTTCCTCCATTGAAAAGCCCCTCTGTTCCGAGGGTGCCTGCGTTACTTAGCGGGACCGCTTGACGAGGTCCAATTGAATTTCAAAGGGCAGGAGATCAGTTCCGCTAATGTGTTACGGTATTACTTATCATTTGCTGCGGATGCTTCGCCAACCCGCCTTACATACTTCGCGTTCCCAAGCAGAAGCCAGCGCGGGATCTGAACGGGAGCCGCAGCGCGCGCAATGCCGCGAGGGCAACTGGGTTGCTGCTCTTCCCCTAGGGGAGGGGCAATGGTATAGCGCGTCCGACAGTGCCGGTTCCTTTCGCGCGCCTGGAGCGCCTTTAACCCGAATTTGTCAATCCCCCGAGGAGATTAGCTCATGGCCAAGAGGCCCATCATTCTGGATTCGGGGCTCGCATTAACGTTCGACGATGTCTTGCTCGTTCCTGCCGCATCGGACGTGATGCCGAGCCAAGTCGATGTCTCGTCTCGTATTACGCGCACCATACGCATCAACATTCCGATCCTGTCTTCAGCCATGGATACGGTCACGGAAGGCCGCCTCGCCATCGCCATGGCTCAAGAAGGCGGCATCGGAGTGATGCACCGCAACCTGACGCCTGAAGAACAGGCACGCCACGTTGCCCAGGTGAAAAAGTATGAATCGGGCATCGTTCTCAACCCCGTCACCATCGAGCCGGCCGCCACACTCGCCGATGCCTTGAAGCTGATGGCCGATAACAACATTTCGGGAATTCCCGTGGTTGAAGGCGCAAAGAGCAAGGGCGGCAAGACGGAGGCCGGCAAAGGTAAGCTCGTCGGTATCGTCACCAATCGCGATGTGCGCTTCGCCACCAACCCAAATCAGCCGGTTTCCGAGTTGATGACCAAAGACCGGCTGATCACGGTGAAGCGCAACGTCAGCCGCGACGAGGCCAAGCGCTTGCTGCACACCAACCGCATCGAGAAGCTGCTCGTTGTCGACGAAGACTATCACTGCATCGGCCTCATTACCGTGAAGGACATCGAGAAGGCGCAGAAGCACCCAAACGCGTGCAAGGATTCCGAGGGCCGCTTGCGGGCGGCGGCGGCAACAACCGTTGGCGATGATGGCTTCGAGCGCACCGAACGTCTCATCGAGGCCGGCTGCGACCTGATCGTGGTTGATACGGCGCACGGTCATTCCAAGCGTGTCTTGGATATGGTGACACGCATCAAGAAGATGTCGAATTCCGTGCAGGTCATCGCGGGCAACGTCGCCACTGCCGATGCCACACGCGCGCTCATTGATGCGGGGGCAGACAGTGTCAAAGTCGGCATTGGCCCCGGCTCGATCTGCACGACGCGCATCGTCGCCGGTGTCGGCGTGCCGCAGCTCACGGCCATTATGGAATGCGCGCAAGAGGCCCATAAACACGACGTGCCGATTATCGCCGACGGTGGCTTGCGCTATTCGGGGGATATCGCCAAGGCGCTGGCAGCCGGTGCCGATTGTGTGATGGTGGGCTCGCTGCTTGCTGGCACCGACGAGAGCCCCGGCGAGACGTATCTCTATCAGGGGCGCACCTATAAGGCCTATCGCGGCATGGGCTCGGTTGGCGCTATGGCGCGCGGTTCGGCCGACCGCTATTTCCAACAGGAAGTCAAAGACACATTGAAGCTCGTGCCGGAAGGCATCGAAGGTCAGGTGCCTTACAAGGGCCCGGTCGATGCCGTGCTTCACCAGCTCGTCGGCGGGCTGCGATCCAGCATGGGCTACCTGGGTGCGCGCACGCTTGCAGAATTCCAGGAGCGGGCGCAATTCGTGCGCATCTCGGCGGCGGCAATGCGCGAAAGCCATGCACATGGCGTGCTGATCACCCGCGAAAGCCCTAACTACCCGGGCGGAGGTTGAACGCTTACATGAAGGATCTTTCGCTTCTCCAGCCAGTGCTCGTACAAGCGGCGCTTACGTTTGTGCTGTTGTTCTGGATGGGCGGCGCGCGCTTTGCGGCTTTGCGCGCAGGTACCGTCGACTTGGGCGGTGATGGCGAGCGTACGAAGTGGCGCGGCCGCGCTGGCATCCTTTCGAATGCGTTTCACAATCAACTCGAAATGCCGGTACTGTTTTATGCGGCCGTCGCCTTTGCCTTGCTCGCGGATGCCGCCGACTGGGAAATGCAAGTCTTTGCCTGGGCGTTCGTCGCGTTCCGCATCGTGCACGCGGCCATTTTTACCACCTACAATGTGGTGATGCATCGCGCCATGGCCTATCTGGCCAGCAACATTGCGCTGATCGCGATGTGGGTAAACCTCGCCCTGACCGTCTTCCTGGGCTGGTAGAGATCATGAGACCGGGTGCCCGTGTTTCCGCCGCGATCGAAATCATCACGACCATTCTATCGCGCTATCAGCCGGTGCCTGTCGCTCTCGAAGACTGGGGGAAGGCGCATCGCTTCGCCGGCTCGGGCGATCGCAATGTGATCGGCCATCTGGTCTATGACGGGCTGAGGCATAAGGCATCGTCCGCGCACGTATTGGCAAGCTCATCGCCGCGCGCGCTGGTGTTGGGTGGTTTGCGGGCGCATGGGACATCTGCTGCTGAAATATCCGCAATGTGCACCGGGGCGGATCATTCGCCCGAATCGCTCTCGACTGAGGAACACATGCGCCTTGAGGCATGGAGCCTCGCGGATGCCCCGGTTTGGGTGAAGGGCAACATGCCCGAATGGCTGGCACCGTCTTTTGATCGCGCCTTTGGCAGCCGTGCGGCAGAAGAAGGTGCCGCGCTTGCCGCCCGTGCCCCCGCAGATTTGCGCGTCAACACATTGCGCGCCGAGCCGGACAAGGTGCTGGAAGCCTTAACGCCGTTCGCAGCCGAGCCCTGTGCGATGGCGCCCAATGGCATTCGCATTCCGTTGCCCTCCGGATATGGCCGCACGCCCAATCTGATGGCCGAGGAGGGTTATCAATCCGGCTGGTTCGAAATCCAGGACGAAGGCAGCCAGATCGCTGCCGCGCTCACCTGTGCGCAAGCGGGAGAGCAGGTTCTCGACTTGTGCGCGGGCGGCGGGGGCAAGTCGCTCGCGATGGCGGCTGCCATGCGCAACAAGGGACAAGTGTTCGCCTACGACAGCGACCGCATGCGCTTGAAGCCGATTTTCGCGCGCCTCGACCGGGCAGGCGTGCGCAACGTGCAAATGCTGCGCGGGGGCGATGAAGCCGCGCTCGAAGCGCTGGGCAATCGCTTTGATCTTGTTCTGGCTGACTGTCCTTGTACGGGCACCGGAACCTGGCGGCGGCGGCCTGATGCGAAATGGCGGCTGAAGCCCGATGCCCTGGCGGCACGAATCAGAGATCAGCAGCAAGTGCTCGCGCGGGCAACGCGGCACGTGAAGCCGGGCGGCCGGCTTGTTTATGTGACGTGCTCTGTGCTGCCTGAGGAAAACACTGATCAGGTAGCCTGGTTTCTCAAAGCATATCCGGATTTCACGATTGAACCCTTCGCGGAGCTTTGGCAGCGGTCAATCGGAGGAACGCCGCCAACATCTGCGGATGGACGAGAGGATACTCTGCTGTTGACGCCAGCAACCCACAAAACCGACGGATTTTTCATCGCTTCGTTCCGCCGGGACGGTTGACTCCTAGCCTGGGCTCCGCACCGGCAGATGAACAAGTGTTCATCAATCCGTTCAGCTTGCGTTCAAGCGGCCGGTGGCATCTAACGGCCCGCAGCGCAAACGACGCGCACGGATACCAAATCAAGGACTTCGCATCATGGCCGTCAAGAAGGGCAATAACTTCAACAACACTCTGTCGGGGTCTTCGTTCGACGACTCGCTCTTCGGCCTTGGCGGCAACGACAAGCTCTTAGGGCGGGGTGGCGATGACTACCTTTCGGGCGGCGCGGGCAACGACCGGCTCGATGGCGGCTCGGGCGACGACGATCTTTACGGCAGTTCAGGCAGAGATGTGCTGGTGGGCGGCTCGGGTTTTGATTTTCTCTCGGGTGGTAGCGGCAGTGATACGCTAACTGGCGGCGCTGGCAAAGATGCGCTTGCGGGCGGCTCGGGCGAGGACGTTTTCCGGTTCAGTTTCGCCGATGGCGAAGACATCGTTTACGACTTCAATCTCGGCGTCGATTGGATCGATCTGCGCGGCACGGGCGCACTCGATGAATTCGATGTGCTCTTCAGCGACGTCGTTGTTGACGGCCGCTTGTCGACGGAAATCGACTACGGCTCTGGTAGTGTGACATTAGTCGGCGTTGATCAGGACCGGTTTTTCTTCACCAACTATCAGGACATTATTTTCGCATGATGCGCGTGTGATTTGGTCACTCGTTCCGCTTGGATCATCTCTCCCAATGACATTCGTCCCCTCAGCCGGCCCTCCAAAGGCCGGCTGAATGCGTTTGCTGGCCGCCCAAATCTGCGTACTCCCCACGGGTGTCGCCGCTGTTCATTCACGACTGTCAGGCTCAAACCGTCAACCGCGGTGCGAGGTCTGCACCGCTCTGTTCCCCCTCCCCAGCGGGGAGGGGTTAGGGGTGGGGAGACGGACGAGGAGGAACGCGTATTTTCATGTTAGAACAAGCGTCGGCGGTTCGTGACCTTCGGCAGGCTTTCGGTCTTTTTTCCTCTCCCCACCCCCGCCCCTCCCCGCTGGGGAGGGGGAAAAGTATCCCAATCCGTGTTCCGGTTAGACGGAGCCATCGATTGCTCTTGCAAACATTGGGTCTTTGCAGCTCTTCGTGAAACGCAACCCGGCATGGGCCTCTTATCGTTTGTGGCTGAATGCTTTCATCCCGCTTCGGCAAGCCCCGCCGCGGGACGGTATTCGAGAATGTCGCCCGGCTGACACTGCAGCACTTCGCAGATTTTCTCGAGCGTTTCGAAGCGCACGCCCTTCACCTTGCCGGACTTGAGCAGCGAGACATTCTGCTCGGTAATGCCGATTCGCTCGGCAAGATCCTTCGAGCGCATCTTGCGCTTGGCCAGCATGACATCGAGATTGACGATGATTGCCATAAGCCGCCTCAAACGATCAATCGGTTGTCGGCGGCAACGCGCGCGGCTTCCGTCATGACGTAGGCGATGGCGAGAATGAGCCCGCCGAACAACGCAATCATGTAGTCGTCAATGCTGATGCCAAGGGTCAGCATCCTTTGCCCGGCCGGAGCGGCGGCGGTCAGGATGACGCTCAATAGGGCGCCCGTCAAAGGCCGCAAGATGGCAAGTGCCAACATGCATAAGCCGATGCGGCGCAGACGTGCGGGTGCGTCATCGGGGAATACTTTGCCGAGGCGGTAGCTGTCGAACAGCTCATAGGCCTGGTGCAGCGCATAGAACAGAACCGAAAGGGGGATCATGCAGGCGAGAAAGCCGAGTAGCCGCGTGGTGCCGTCGGTGCTGACGGAGGCGCCTGCAAGCCCAACGTGGGGCGCGACGTAGGCAGTGACGATGCTGGGTGACAGCCATACCCAGGCGAGCGCAAGTTCGGCCAGCGCGCCGCCGATGGCTACGACGAAGCACATGATGGCGGCCAAGCGGCGAAGGGCCTTGAAGCCGTCTTGGTTGGCGTCCGTGTCGGCCGCAGTCGAGGTCAACATATCGTGGCTCCGTGAATTGGCTCAGACGATCTGGCGGTTGTCGTCGGCGATTTCGACGCCGGTTTTAAAGATGTGTGCGACGGCGACGATGAACAGAGCCATCAGCAGATGCAGCGCGTCGTTGGGCTCGGCCCACAGCCAAATCCGTCCGGCACTCACGCCCGAACCAAGGTGCTGCGTCATGATCAACTGTAGGAGCGGCCGCGCTCCGATGTCGGCCACGACTGCGGCAACTCCGGCCCAGCCCAGATTGCGCATTTCGCTGACTGCTTCGGCGCTGAAAATGCTGCCGCGCAAATAGCAGCCAAACAGCCGCCAGACAAAGACGACGACGAGCGCGGCGATGGCCCAATCAAAAAGCACGACAGCGAAAGCTTCGGCGTAGTGCGCGAGGGGCAGGGCCGTGAGATCGGCCTTGAGATAGTGCCCCCAAGACCGCTTTATCGTGTCGATGGAGCTCCAGTTCGAGAGAATGATGAGCAGCGTCCAGCCGATCCAGGCGAGAGCTGCGAGCCGGATCAGATGGCACAAGCCCGCGACGCGCTGTGTCAAGGCATTTTGACGATCAGCGGGGTCGAGGACGGTTGTAAGTGTCATCGGCTTTCTCCTGTTGACGCACGATTTAATTATCGTAAAACAATAATTAAATTGCGTCAATGGAGATTTCTATGTCCACGAGCCGTGCCTTGCGCCTGCCGCTACTTGCGAGCGTATGTTTCGTCTTAGGTGGCTGTATGCATGTCCCTGTCACCACCCTCTACAAACTTTGGTCCACGGATATGGCCGCCGCCGATCCTGCCCTCATGCGCGTGGCAACGCGCACCCCGCGAGCGTTGGCACCGCGCCCCGGTGGGGTCAAACTCACCTACACGGCTTGGCGCGATGGCGACAAAGACAAGCGCGTTTACACGTTTGTTTTGGCTGAAGCCAACGAGCCGGGCGAACTTGCTCCGCTCGCCAAATACAAGCGTGCTGGTGATGCCGTGACTGCGTTCCGCTTGAGCGCTTCTGATGCACAACAGCTGCGTACGCTGCAGGCTGAAAGCCGCGAGGAAACCTCGAGCATCAAGGGAAAGCCGCATGGCGAGATCGGCATCTCGGCGGATGCCTGCCGCAGAGAAGCGCTCGGTTCCGGCCCGATTCTGACATCAACATATCTGCTGGTGTCGCAGGCCGACGGCTATCTGCCGGTGCTCGAAGATATCGATTTGCGACAGGAATTGAGCGCTAGCGAATTTGCCGCGCATCTTCCGCTCTGCGGTGCCTAGTAGGGTTGCGGCGGAGGATACGGAGGACTATGTGCGACTGGTCTGATGACAGAAGGCCCGCTGCCCCCCCCCTGCGGCAATTCGGTCAGCCTGCCGCCTAGGTCCGCGATGTGCTATGTTGCGGCGCAACCTCGCCTGGAGCCCTCAATGCCCCAATTTCTATCAGAGTATCAGTCGCTGATCGCCTTTTTTGGGTGCGTGTTCTGCGCGGCCATTACAGGTGCCTTGTTCCCAACCGGGCCCTGGTACGAGGCGTTGACAAAACCCTGGTGGACGCCGCCGAACTGGCTGTTCCCGATCGCATGGCTGATCCTTTACGTCATGATCGCCATCGCCGGCTGGCTGGTGTGGAAGGCTGACGGTCTGGGACCGGCTGTAATCGTCTGGGGCATCGGGCTTGCCCTCAACGCGGCTTGGTCTTGGATCATGTTTGATCGCCATCAGATTGGCTGGGCTTTAGTAGACCTCATTGGCATGTGGATTTCTATCGCCGCCTTCATTTGGCTCGCGCTGCCCATCAATGCCACGGCTGCCTATCTATTCATGCCGTATCTGGTGTGGGTGAGTTATGCAGGAGCACTCAATTTCTGGATTTGGCGGAACAACTGACAAAATAATTTGCTGCATTCCTCAGTCCTGCGGCTCAGATGCAGATCGCCGCACGGGTTCGCTGAAGATGCCAGATGTTACCGTGTCAGCTGGGTGATGGAGTGTGGACATGGCGCAAGAATCGGCGTCTATTGTGCAAACCTGCAAAATTTGCGGTGCCGATGCGACGGGTAGCTTTTGCTCCGCGTGCGGACACGAGCTCGCCCGGCCGAAACTGAGTTGGATTAAAAAGCTGCCGCTGATTGGCGAGCGCGTTGGTTTCATATCAACCCTCGCCGGAGTTTTCCGGCATCCGGTCAAAGAGCCCATTCGGCTTTCAACGACGCCAGCCTACCGCGGTCACGCAGGGTTGTTACTAAGTGCTTTGGCGGTATGGGGTACGTTCGTTTATTTCATAGGGCTGGGAACAGGACAGCCAATTCAAAACGCAAGCCAAACGGGCGGACTGTCCGAGCCCTCGCAAGCGCTGTTTTTCATTGAGTTGGCTTTGACGGGCATGTTGGCGTGGGCACTGTTTCGGGCGCTGGCCCCCAAGCCGGTGCGCATCGATCCGCACGCAAAATTATGGATCGTGCTGGCGGCTTTTTATCTGGTGGCACATGTTCTCATCGTGGCCGGTGCATCGGCTGCCATGCTGATCGCGCAGGAAAGCCTCCCAGGCGAAGAGGCCGCACTTCAGGCCTGGGTGCCGGTCCTGAGTGTGTGGATATTCTGGGCCGTGCGAACGGCTATGTTGCTCCACTATGCCGTTGCATTTGGCCGGTTGTGGTCCATGCCGGCATGGCAAGCGGCACTGATCCTGATTGTCGCGTGGGCGCTCGCAATCTATCCCGCCTGGTGGCTTCAGTATGGCCTGGGCTATTGCTACGGCGTGTTAGCAGGTGGAATTCAGGAGATGACCACGGGCGGTACAGCTGCCGGGGGACAACACTGACGCGGGCGCGCGCTGTTGCTTGACGCGAGCGCCCGGGGGGTGGTCTATCCGGCTGGAACCAATGTTTTCCGCGTTCCGGCGGGCAAATCACCTCAACTTTGAGATAGCATGACCAACTCTGTTCTTATCATCGATTTTGGCAGTCAAGTGACGCAGCTGATCGCGCGGCGCGTGCGCGAGGCAGGCGTCTACTGCGAGATCCATCCGTTCCAGAGTGCCGCGACCGCCTTTAGCAAACTGAAGCCGCAAGCCGTCATTCTGTCGGGTGGTCCGGCATCGGTGACGGAAGACAAGTCCCCGCGTGCGCCGCAAGATGTGTTTGAGGCAGGCGTGCCCGTACTCGGCATTTGTTATGGCCAGCAGACGATGGCCGCACAGTTGGGTGGCAAAGTCGAAAGCGGTCATCATCGCGAGTTCGGCCGGGCAATGGTTGCTGTCGAAACGCCAAGCCCGCTGTTCGACGGTATCTGGGACAAGGGTGGCGCCCACCAAGTGTGGATGAGCCACGGCGACCGTGTCACCAAACTTCCCGATGGCTTCAAAGTGATCGCCACAAGCGAGAACGCGCCCTTTGCCGCCGTCGCCGACGAGGCACGCCGCTTTTACGCGGTGCAGTTTCACCCGGAAGTGGTGCACACGCCCGATGGCGCTAAACTACTCTCGAACTTCGTCCATCGTATTGCTGGCCTCAAATCCGATTGGACGATGAGCGCCTACCGCCGCGAGATGATCGCCAAGATCCGCAACCAAGTGGGCAAGGGACGGGTCATTTGCGGACTGTCAGGGGGCGTTGATAGCGCCGTTGCCGCCGTGCTCATTCACGAGGCGATCGGTGAACAGCTCACTTGCGTGTTCGTAGATCATGGTTTGATGCGGGCGTCTGAGGCCGAGCAAGTGGTGGGGCTATTCCGCGACACCTTCAACATTCCACTGGTGCACGTCGATGCTTCCAAGCCGTTCCTCGATGCGCTCGCGGGCGTCTCCGACCCCGAAACCAAACGCAAAACCATAGGCAAGCATTTCATCGACGTGTTCGAAGCCGAAGCCAAAAAAATCGGCGGCGCCGAGTTTTTGGCGCAAGGCACGCTTTATCCCGATGTGATCGAGAGTGTGTCGTTCACGGGCGGGCCGTCGGTGACGATCAAGTCGCACCACAACGTCGGCGGTTTGCCCGAGCGCATGCATATGAAGCTGGTCGAGCCGTTGCGCGAGCTGTTCAAAGACGAGGTGCGCGCGCTGGGCCGGGAACTGGGGTTACCCGAAGCCTTTGTCGGCCGTCATCCGTTTCCGGGGCCGGGGCTTGCCATTCGCATTCCCGGTGAGATCACGCACGAGAAGCTCGATATTCTGCGCAAGGCCGATACCATCTACCTCGATGAGATCCGCAAGGCAGGCCTTTATGACGAGATCTGGCAGGCTTTTGCGGTGCTGCTACCGGTGCGTACGGTGGGTGTGATGGGCGATGGGCGGACCTACGACCACGTGCTGGCGCTGCGCGCGGTGACATCGGTCGATGGTATGACCGCCGACTTTTACGCCTTCGACATGAACTTCCTCGGCAGAGCTGCCACCCGCATCATCAACGAAGTGCGCGGCATCAACCGCGTCGTTTATGACGTCACGTCCAAACCTCCTGGCACCATCGAGTGGGAATGACGGGAATTGACCCGAATGGCTGCACTATTCGTAAGGTCGACAGCAACAAGCGACAAACAACAATACCTGGAGCTTTCGATGCGTGGTGCAAGAGCCTCATTCCAAGGCGCGGTTCTTCCTGCCGCACTCATCAGCTTGATGATCTTCACCCCTGCATCCGCCGCTGAGATGACTGTTGCCGAAGCCGGTGCGCGCTATGGGCAGGCATTGTCGGCGGCAAAGTTCTGCCCCGGCGGAAAAATCACCGGCACGGCTACGGCTTTGCCGTCGCAGTTTAACGGAGCCGATGCCGAGACGTTTCAAGTTGAGGCCGGTAAGGTGACAGCAGGATGGGGCCAAGCATTTGATAATTGCGTTGAGATCGACCCGGCCACGCACAAGCAGACCACGTGCCGCCGGATGAAGGTCACGAGTTGCCGTCAGGCGTGGATCGAAATCGGGCCTGAGGGGCGCGACTTTCCCGGCCTACTCGATACCGATTTCAGCAAGATCAAAGAAATCGATCCGTGAGCGCCAGCAAGTCGTGGTCGCGCCGGCGCTATAGCCACCGCCGCGTGCGGGTTTTGTAGGCGCGGTATTGGTCGCCGAAGCCTTCTTCCAGTACGCGCTCTTCGCGGCGGATGACGAACTGGTTCATCGCGAAAATGTAAAAGCCGAAAGCGGCGAGCGATGCAAGCGGCGACAGCACGGCCAACGATGCCAAGGGCAAGAAGAACGCCACATAGATAGGATTGCGCGAATAGGCGAACACGCCATCGGTGACGAGGTGATTTGGCAGGCCGTAGGTGTTGGCAAGCAGCGAGAACTTCATGTGCCGTTGAATGAAGAGGATCGCCACGAAGAATGCCGCGATTGCGCCAACGAGTATGGCGACCTCCCACCCCAGACCCAGGATGCGAGCGTTGGTTTGCGGCGAGCCGGCGATGACAAAGCCCGCGTAATACGACGCCCAGGCAACCCAGCTCGATCCGTCGATGCCGAGGAATGTGCCTTCGAGTTCGCGGGCGGGGGGCTGCTTTTGAGCTTCAACTGTCATCGGCCGGGGCTTTCTGTGCGGCGGTTCATGGCGAGCGCTGCGCGCGCGGATTTCCACAGTGCGGCAGCAGAACCATTAAACACGCGCAACCGTAACAATTCGTCTATGCACCCATCGCATCGCGGGTGCTCTACTGGCAACAAGGGTCCGGCGCGTGAAAAAGTTCTCAAGTGGTTTGCAGGCGTTTCATCAAGGGACGAGGCGTGTGGTGCAGGCTCGAATTGCAGCTTCCGTTTTCGCACTTTGCCAAGTGGCAGCCGGGCCGCTGGCTGCACAACAGGGCGCTATTCGAGCTACGTCCATCGAGCCGCTGATTTTGTTTAAGGATGACCGGCTGGCATCGTGCGGTGTGCGTGCCGTCTTTGGCGCCCCTCCCGCCAGTGACGTCATCGATATTGTTCTGCGGCGCGAAGACGAGACCGCGCAATGGATTGTCAGCATCAAGGGGCCGGGGCGGACAAGCAACGCGGAGCGCCTTGTCGATTTGGGTGTTAAAACCGCAACCCATGATACACGGGCAAGCTTTTCCAAGCCTGTAGCGGTATCGCCTGATGCCTTTGAGGTGCGCGGCACACTCGCGGGGCTCGACGGCAGCACGTTCATCCAGGAAATCATGGTGCAGGGGGCGACGATCGGGATCGTGGACGCAAAAGGCGCCGCGCAGAACTTTGCGTTCGCCGGGCCATTGCCACAGACCGTGCGCGTCAACTATCTGATGTGTGCGGGCGATCTCTTCCACTGAGAACGGGCGGTTTTCAAGGTCCCAGAAGCGCGAGGTTTAATGGCCGATCTATCCGCACTGAAGCCGGGGATCAAAGGGGAAGCCAGCTTTTGCGTGACCGAAGCGAATACCGCTATTGCGGTTGGCAGTGGCACCGTCCCCGTGTTCGCGAGCCCGATGATGGTCGCCTTGATGGAGGCCGCTTGCGTCGATTGCGTCGAGCGGTTGCTGCCGCCGGGGCATCTCAGCCTGGGCACAGAACTCAACATCTTGCATTTCGCGCCGACGCCGGTCGGTCTTACGGTCGTGGCCACCGCCGAATTGGTCAGTGTTGTGGGCCGCAAATTGCAATTCCGGCTAGAGGCGCGCGACGAGCGCGAGGTCATCGGAACGGGCTTGCATTCCCGCGTCATCGTCGATGCTGCCCGCTTTAATGCGCGCCTGGCTGCCAAAAACTCTCCCGCGTGAGTTGCACTGTGCCTAACCTGCATTGGCGCAAACTTGCGGCGTGGCCCCGTTTCATTTGCCTTCAAAAATTGGTAAACACTCTTCGCAGATTCTCGGAGATCAACGATGCGCACCCTACGTCACGGCTCGGTTTTGCTGGCTCTCATGGCCTTCGTCTCAGTGGCCGAAGCCGCGGGCGATGCGAAAAAGCCAGCTGCGGCTGGCCCGCCACCGCCTCCTGCGGCCGCCGTCTGTGCTAACGCCAATGCGCTGGGTGTGTCGCGCACCGTCGAGATAGACACCAAAGGCGGGCCCGGTTTCGGTTTCGAGCAATACAAGGCTTATGACTTCCTTGAGCCGAAGGAAGTGGTTCTGACCTTCGATGATGGCCCGCAGGTCAATACAACAAAAGGCGTGCTCGACGCGCTTGCCAAGCATTGCGCCAAAGCGACGTTCTTCTCGATTGGGAAGATGGCCATAGGGCTACCTGAAATTATCCGCGAAGTGGCGCGGGCTGGCCATACGGTCGGTACCCAGACGTGGGCGCATAGCGATTTACGTCGCAAGAAGGTTGAAAAAGAGGGCATCGATGAAATCGAGCGCGGTTTGAGCGGCGTGCACCGGGCCGTCGGCGCACCGATTGCGCCGTTCTTCCGCTTCCCATATCTGCTGGATAGTCCGGCAATGCTGAAGCATCTGTCTGACCGGAACATCGCTGTCTTTTCAATGGATGTCGACAGCTTCGACTTCAAGAACCGCGATCCCGACGTCATGGTCAAGGTGATCATGGAGAAGCTGGAGAAAAAGGGTAAGGGCATCATTTTGATGCACGATATCCATAAGCATACGGCCAAGGCCGTGCCTGTGCTGCTTGAGCGCTTGAAGGCGGATGGATACAAGCTGGTGCACATCAAGCCAGCAGGATCAGCGGCGACGCTGCCGGAATACGATGCCCTCATCGAGAAAGACGTGAAGGGGCTGCCGGCCGCCGGATCCGAACGGCCGCTGTCGAGTGTGGTGCGGACAGTGCCCAGCGGTCCTTGATGCGCACGATTTCGCAGTAAAACCCTTGCCTTGCCGCAATTGCTGGGCTCTGTAGAGCCTCAACAGGAGGCATCATGGCCGGGACAGCTTCAACTATTTCAGTGGCAATCGCCGTCATCACCGTGGCGGGAAGTGCACTGCAGCGCGCGCTGGCGGCGTTGCTTGTTCTCGTAATGGCGCTCGCCGGCCCTGTTCAAGCCGCCACCTGCACAGCCGACGAGTTTGCTGCAGCCGTGGATCAATCAGGGGCCGTGCTGCGTACATTCAATCTTGAGGCCCAACCGAAACTGAAGGAGCGCGTCAAGGATCTCAAGACCAAGAAGGGCTGGGACGACGAAGGCTACGAAGACAAAGCCTATGACTTCTTGCAGGACGATCAAATCGCAGCTCTCGATATGCGCTCCAACGAACTGCTGAGCAAGATCGATACGCTCGGCCGTCAGGGCGAATCGGGCAAGGGCGACTGCGCCACTCTCGACGAACTGCGGGCCGCAAGCGGGGAATTGCTCGGCGTCATGAAGGCCAAGGCGTCGTACATGCTGAGCCGCATCGACGCGGAAACAGGCACCGTCGTTGCAGCCGCAGCGCCGCCGCCTTCATCGGAGAGCGCAAAGCCCGCCACCGCGCCTGTCCTCAAGCCCGAGCCTCTCAAGCAAGAGGCTTCAAAACAAGAGCCGTCGAAGCCCGCCGCAGCGCAAACGGCGGTCACTCCTCCAGCCGCTAAGCCGCCTGCCGCCAAAAACGGCGAGGCGGTAACATCGTGGTCGACGACGACCACAGCCGTCGTCCCGCCACCAGCTGCACCCAACGGCGCTGTTGTTTCAGACGCTTATGTAGGCGCCCCGCGCGTGGCCGAGCCGATGCCGCCGCAATCGTTCACGACCGATGAAGCCGGCTTCACGATTGAAGAAATCCGCGATGCCACGAAGGGGTTCTTCGGTGCCGTCTCGACCAACCTTGCAACCGTCATCGAACATGCCTTCAGCATTTCCGGGCGGCCTACGGCCTATGTTCTGGGACAGGAAGGCGGCGGCGCTTTCCTGGCCGGCCTCAGATACGGCGACGGCACGTTGTTCATGCGCAAGGGCGGGACGCAGAAAGTTTACTGGCACGGTCCAACGATTGGTGCCGATGTCGGAGCCGCCGGATCGCGCACGCTGTTCTTGATCTATAAACTGCAAGAGCCCGCGGATCTTTATCGCAGCTTCACCGGGATCGACGGCTCGGCTTACTTTGTTGGCGGCGTCGGTGTCACTCTGATGAAGGGTGGTAAGGTCGTCATGGCACCGATCCGCTCAGGCCTTGGCTTGCGTCTTGGCGCCAACATCGGTTACGTCCGGTTCACCCCGCGCCCGACCTGGAACCCGTTCTGACGGAGAGGCGCGCGCCATGTTTCGCGCCGCCGCTAAGTTCTGGAGATTTTACGCAGAGTGTCGATCGCGCGGCGCTCCATATCGCCGATGCGTCCGTTGGCGCTTGCAACCGCATCCAACATTTCGAAAGTCTCTGCGATTTCCTTGGGTCCGCACTTGGTGCGGATGACGTTGAACAATTTGCGTAACGTTGTGTCGATGTCGCTCTGAGCGCTGACGATCCAGCGGGCATGGGCCAGCATCTCTTCGCATTGTGTTGGCTGGGTATTGAACCGGTCGCGCAGTTGTTCGGCGATGGCGATGTGTTCGCGCTCTGTCAGTGCGCCGTCGTTCTGAGCCAACGCGACCATCATGGCGGTGGCTGCAAGGCGCGGGTCTTCAACAGACTGCACCGGATCGTTGAGGAGCTTCTTCTGCCATTTCCGGCGGCGGAAAAATCCGTTCACTTCTCCAGCCGTCTCGGCCAGCCCCTTGGCAGCATCGGCGGCTGCATTGAGACGCCAGAGTAGAACGCCGACACCTGCTATGGCCGCAAGCAGAAGACCGAGAATATGCATGGCCCATTCCTCGCCAATTGAACTTAGAGAGTATAATCCCTTGTACTGATCTTTCACTTCAGAATTGCACGGCGACATTGCCATGTCGTGAACGAGGGCCCCTGCTGGTGTCTGCCGGGACCCTCAAATTTCGAAGCGCCAATCACTGCGGCACCCTCAGAGACGTCATGACGAGACTCAGTAGCCGCCGCTGTAGGCGTAACTGTAGGTGTTGCGCTTGGGCTGGCGCTGCACATAGCGACGCTTCTTTTGAGCGTATTGCGGGGCATAGGCTGGCTTTTGCACGAAGTAGGGCTGCGAGTAGGCAGACGTGCTGTAGCCGAAACCGTAGCCATACGGCGCTTGAGCATAGCGCTGTTGTGCGTTGCGGCGCTTGGATGCCACGAGGGCTCCGCCAGACTTCGGTTTGCCATGGACAGTAATGCGCGTCAGGCTTTTGCCATGCGCGTTGACGAGCTTGTACAACGTGGCAGCGTTCTTGGGTGCAAGCCGCACGCACCCATGCGAGGCGGGGCTGCCGAGCTGGCCCGTTGCGTAGGTGGCGTGGATCGCAACGCCGCCCGAAAAGAAAATCGAATGCGGCATGGGCGACATGTCGTACTGGCGCGAGTACCACATCTTCGACATCCAGGTCGGTTTGAACGTGCCTGTCGGAGTGCGATAACCCGCGCGCGCGCTGGAGATGGCCCAGGTGTACTTTTCCGCGCCGTGTTCAGAAACGCTCATGCGTTGGCTGCTGAGGTCGATGCTGATCGTAAGTGTGGGGGATGGCGGCGGCGGTGGCGGGGCTGCTGCAGGCGGTTGCTCGGCTGGCGGCGGCGTTGCAGTGAGTGTCGCTGAAACGCCTGGCGCGATATGAACTGTTTGAGATGACGCAGTGGCATGCACCACCGGCCACGCTATCGCAGGAGCGGTCACAGAGGGTGCAACCGGCGCTTCGGCCCGTGCAGCCGTAAACTGGAATGCAGCAGCGGCCGCAATTAGCAGTGAGAGGGGCAAACGCCTCATAAGTGGTCTCCTTGGGGCTTGGCGCGCAGAGATGCTTACCCTGCACCAATGTGGGGTTGAGATTTGTACGGAAATCGAGCTTCAAAAGGGCAGCCGGGAGATCCGGCCAATATTTGTGTTAGCGGACGATCGAAATGCGGGTGCGGCCCATGCCGCGGCTGCGGACGAGTTCAAAGAACTCTGCGGCATTCGAGGGATGCAGCCGCACGCAGCCATGCGAGGCAGGCTGCCCGAGCGTGCTGACGTACGAGGTGCCGTGGATCGCATAACCGCGATGGAAAAATACCGCGTTGTGCATTGGGGCGTTGTCGTATTTGCGCGAGAAGTAGCGCTTTTCGAGGCGCTGGGCGCGGTAGGAGCCGGTCGGTGTCGCGTGACCGCGCGCTCCTGTCGAAACCGGCCATTCGTAAGCGTAAGACCCATCAACCCAGACGCGCATGGTTTGCGTCGTCCGATCGATGCGGGCCACGACTTGCGCCTCTGAAGGGGCGGCTGCGAAGAGCGCAAGTCCGCTGAAAGCGAGGGCGAGAAGCCGGGTACGCATAAGGAAACTCCTAACTCAAAACTGATGTGAACTCGAATGGGGCAAGCAACTGAACTCCCATCCAGAAAACCGCATTAGGGTTAGGATATCGTTGCTAAGACGCGTTGTGTAGGGCGTTTGCGCCTCATTCACGCATATTTTCTCGGAACAGTTCGCGGCACTCTGTCAGGCTGTGCGCCGGGCCGTTGCTGCCTTTACGCTTTCGTAACCGGCGAGCGCCCGTGCGCGGGCCTCGGCGTGTTCGACGATGGGCAACGGATACGTGTCTCCGAGACGAACCCCTGCAGCGCTCAGGGCGGCCTCAGGCGCCGTCCACGGTGAATTCAAGTATGGGCCGGGCAGCCCCGCAATTTCGGGCACCCAGCGGCGAATGTAGATGCCGTCGGGGTCAAACGTCTCACCTTGGGTGATAGGATTGAAAATGCGAAAATAGGGTGCCGCATCGGCGCCCGATCCCGCGACCCACTGCCAGCTCGCCGCGTTGCTGGCGAGGTCGGCATCAACCAGAGTATCCCAGAACCATGCCTCGCCCTGTTGCCACGGGATCAGCAAATGCTTGATCAGGAACGACGCCACAATCATGCGCACGCGATTGTGCATCCAACCGGTGTGCCAAAGTTCGCGCATGCCGGCATCGACGATGGGATAACCCGTTTGTCCGCGCTGCCAGGCTTTAAGGGCGGCGGCATCGTCACGCCACGGGAAGGCGGCAAAGTCGGGCCGGAATGGCGCATGCGGGAGCGCGGGCCAGTGACTGAGAAGATTGTAGGAAAACTCGCGCCACACGAGTTCCTTGTGAAAAACTTCAAGCCCCTTATCTGAACGGCCGTTATCCGCCGCTGCAGCCGCCGCCGCTCCGTACCAGCACTGGTGCGGGCTGATCTCGCCAAAATGCAAATGCGGGGAGAGCCGCGAGGTGCCGCGCTTATCTGGCCGGTTGCGGTCATCGGAATAGTCCGTCAAGGCGCTATCAAGAAAACTGTCTAGATTGGCATGTGCGCCAGCCTCGCCTGGCGACCAGCACTCTCGCATACCGGCGGCCCAGTCGGGCCGGGTCGGCAGCAGACCCCATTCGGACAACGCATCGCTTGCGACCTTGCTTTTTATCGCCGGAATGGCAGCCGGCTTGGCGACCGGAGCCAGGGGCGCACCAGATGCATTCAGCGCGCGCCAGTAGGGCGTATAAACCTTGAACGGGTCACCAGCCTGCGTGCGCAGTTGATCTGGCTCTTTCAGAAGCGCGCCCGGGTAGCGCTTGAGTTCGATGCCAGCGCTGCCGAGCGCAGCCTTGAGTGCCACCTCTTGCGCTGCCGCCCAAGGCTCATAGCAGCGCGTGCAGACAACCGTCGTAGCTTTCGTTTCCTGCGCGAGCTTCGTAAGCACCGTCCCTGTCTCGCCACGTCTCAGAACAAGTTTCGCACCAACGTCTGCGAGGTCCCGTGACAGGCTCTTGAGGCTGTGATGCAACCACCAGCGGGAGGCCGCACCGGGTTTCCAATCTCCAGCTGCTTCGTCGTCGAGAATGTAAACCGGAAGCACCGGGCGTCCGGTGGCAATAGCGGCCGTCAACGCACGGTGGTCCGACAACCGCAAATCCAGCCGGAACCAAACGAGAATAGGGGCTAGCGCCATGAAGGGGAGGGCCTTGGTGATGGGACGGATGGAGCGCTGGTTGAAAGCGACACGTAAAGTCAACGCAGAGGCGCCACCACCGGATCAGAGGTTGGCCAGCGCGGCCTCCGATCGCGGGCGATCAGTTTCGCGCGGTCTTATCAATTGAAGAGAAGATCGAACAGTGTTTTGGCCTTCTTCTTCGGCTGTGCGGTTCTCTGCGGCCGCGGCCCTTGCGCGCCTGGGCCGCCGGCCCATGGCTCGTTCCACGGCGCCCATTTCTCTCCGCGTTGAGCTGTAGCCCCATAGCGCCGTTGGGCGGCAAAGCCCGCCGCGGCAGCTGCGGGCGCTGCCATATCCATGGCGCGGTTGCGCAAGTTGAATTCGTCTGTTGTGCCATCCACGGCCGCCACCATCACGCGCGAGGATTCCCACGTCCAGTTGGCGACTTTCTCGCCTTGCTTGTGGGGAATGATGGCAACGACGTTGGAGCTTTCAAAGTCGACGATGGCGGCAAGTTCGATATCTTCGGCCTTAGACCCCGCACCCGGCGGAGATTTGATCGTGCCGCCACTGAAGCGCAGCACGCCAATACCGCTGACCGGCGGTGGCTTCACGTCCCACTCGAGCAACTTGGGCTTTCCCTCGCCCAGCATTTCCAGAGGAACATTGAGCTGCGGATATTGCTCGTTGAGCGCGATGTAGCGGTTGCCGCGCAGCACAACGCGCCAGAATTCGATGCCCGCACCCTGCACGACAACGTCACCAGTATCGGCTTCCGGGCCGGCCAGCCGCAATAGCCCCTCGCTGGCTTCGCGATAACCGGGGCGCACACTGAGCGCCTTCCGGAAATGTGTGATTGCCTTTTCGTTGAGGCCTTGCGCTTCTTCCAGTTCCGCCTTTGACCACAGCACTTCCGGCTGATTGGGGTTCAGCTTCTCTGCGGTGGCGATGTCTGCCAGGGCAATATCGAGCTGGCCGGTGAGCTTGTAGGCAAAGGCGCGTAAGGCGAAGGCAACGCTCGAGCGCGGATTGAGATCGATTGCCTTATTGAGGTCGGCATACGCTTCGTCAAAAGCCTCTGCCAGGGCATGGGAATAACCCCGGCCTTCATAAGCACCCACAAGTTTGGGATCGAGTTCGATCGCCTGGGTAAAGTCCTTGATGGCCGAGGCGATGTTTTTCTGCGCCAGATAAGCCTGTCCGCGCACATGATAAATTTCTGCGTTGGCGACGTCGAAAGCCAGCGCGCGAGAAAGATCTTCAATAGCTTCGTCGTAGCCCTGCACTGCAAGTTTGGCTTCGGCACGATTGCGATAGCCGGAGGCAAAACGCGCGTCGAGATTGACGGCACGGGTGAAATCGCGTGTCGCGGCGTGGGGGCGCATGAGCGACAAGTGCGCCCGCCCGCGACCGGTGAGTGGGGCCGGGCTCAGTGGCATCAGCGAGACGGCCCTTGTGTAGTCGCGTATGGCGTCTTGCAGTTGCCCGAGTTTGACATAAGCGCCCGCGCGGTTGTTGAAGGCTGCGGCATAACCCGGAGCCAGCACGATGGCGCGGTCGAAGTCTTTGATGGCTTCTTTCGGCAGGCCGAGAGTGAGTAGCAGGTTGCCGCGGTTGTTATAGACGGCGGCATATTCGGGAAAGAGCTGGGCCGCCGCGTTGAAATCGTCGATGGCGGCTTTGATTTGATTGAGCCGGGCATAGGCGACGGCGCGGTCATTCAGAAGTGTTGCCCGGCGATCGTTCGAAAGCGAAGTGTCGGTCAGAGCGGCGCTGAACTTTGCGATGGCTTCGGCGGCGTTGCCCAAAACGAGCGCACTGGAACCCTCTTCGGCGGGACTTCCCGCTGCGATTGCCGCCGGCGCCAGTGCTGGAGTCGCCACCGGGTTTTGGGCCGTGGCGGTTCCGGCCGGCAGAAACAGTGCAAGCCACATTGCAATGGCGCGACGCCCGCGCACGGGCAATCGACGCTGGCAGTCTAGCCGGCTGATCGCACGCAGCGGACTGTCTCGCCGGTCAATGGTGTGTCTGGCCAGCACGGAGTTCCTCTCGATCGCGCCTTCACAAGGCAAATCTCCTACCCTCGCGAGGGTAACCATGGGTCGAATCGACCGGTTTGGTCAATCAAGATGCTGGCGAGCCGCCCACGCGGGGATGCTCCGAACCGATACGTCTGGATTGTGGCATACGCAAGGGCCGCTAGGCTCCCCCAAACCGAGGGTTGTTGCGGTTCTACTGGCCGTGTAGGAAACACACCGTGCCCGGCTCACTATAGGGCGCTTTACGGCGTGACGACCCTCGGGCCGTTGCTACAGAAAACCGGCAGGGATAGAATTCGCGCACGCGCCGCAGAGCCAGGAGAGGCCGCACCATGACCTATCACGACTACCTGTTGAAGGCCTATGAGGGCGAGATCAATGGCTACACGTTTTTCTCCGAGCTGGCCAAAGCCGCCAGTTCGGAAGATGCCAAGCGCAAGTTGCACTTTCTGGCCGGTTTGGAAACGCGAACGGCCGGCATCCTGGAGCCCCTGATCGAACGGCATGGCCTTACTCCTAGGTCCAAGGCCGACTTGGCTGCCGAAGGGGTGCGAGACGCCAACAAGTATGCCGGGCTTGACTGGATTGATCTCAATGCCCGGTTCGTTGCCGAATTCCCGCCTTACGTCGATGAGTTTCTCGCAACCGAAGCGCTCGCCCCGGCGGAAGACCTGCGCGTTTGCAAACTCGTCACAGCGCACGAGATTGCTCTGATCGATTTCTCAAAGGAAGAAGTCGCGGAAAGCGGCATGGGGATGGTGCCTTTGCAGAGCTACTTTGCGCTTCTTGAAAAATATCAGTGGGACTTGCTCAACCCGCCTGAAAGCGTCGTGCCTGCAAACTAAAAGCGCCCCGCATGACAGCGGAGCGCTCTCCTTGAATGCGGTCCTTTGTGGGTCAGATAAACAAGGACGCATTCACGGTGTTGGATTGCACATTGGCCAGGTGGATGGCCATGTTGTCGACATAGCCGTCAGCCGACGTGTCGGTGAATAGAATGAGCGTGCCACCAGAATACGATCGGGCGGAGAACTCACCGTTGGCAGCGTTGCCGTCGAACCAGCTGTTGGACACGTCGATGCGGTCGATACCAACCTGGAAGTCTGTAATCTGGTCGACGCCGTCGCCGTTGGCGAACCGGAACGTGTCGGCACCCGAGCCGCCCGCCAGCGTGTCGCCGATCGTTACCCTCGTGAGGTTCACGCCGGTGACGACTGTGACGATGTTTGTGGGATCGGTGTTGGTGCCTTGTGCCGCCTTGGGACCAGGTGCACCCGCAGCGCCCGAAAACCGGACAGCGGAGTTGCCTGATGAGTCGCCAGCATTGAAAACTATGCTAGAGTTTGCTGGGATTTTGCCGCCAGGTCCAAGATCAATGAAGACAGCGCCGCCCCGATTGGCATTCCAATCGCGAGCATCGTTGTAGCCATTGGTGACCACAAACATCGCATCGCCGTCAACGCGCGGCAGCGCCGTCGCAGTGCCGCTGTTTGTAATGTTGTGATACTTGGGCACAACGACCCACTCGCCGAAGTCATCAATCTGGCTTAGAGCAATACGAATGGTCGATGAGTACTGGTAGAATTTTTCTGTAATTACGGCAGTGGTGAAGCCACCTGTGTCGGTGCCGCCCGCTAGCAAATCGTTTGCTGCATCGCCCCAAAGCTTGTCATTGCCTGCTTCGCCAAGAACCGTGTCGGCGTCTCCGCCGCCCCAAGCGCTGTCGGCACCCTCGCCGCCAATAAGGGTGTCGCTGCCGCTGTGGCCCGAGAGGGAATCGTTGCCGTTGCGGCCTTGAAGGGTATCGCCGCCAAGGTCGCCGTTCACAACATCGTTCTGCGTGCTGCCAATAAAGATGTCGGCGTGCTGTGAAAGCTTGAAGGCATCGATATTGTTATAGGTGTCGCCTGCAGCATCGCCCGTGTTGGTCGACGGGTTCGAAAGGTCGACGCGCACGCCTGCGATCGAGGCACTGTATGTCACGATGTCGTAGTGCGAAACGCCGTCGAACGCTTCCGCGCCGCTCTGCCCCACAAAAACATCTGCGCCCTTTGTACCTTTACGAACTGCCATACGCGATACTCACCTGAATGAAGTCAATTGCTAGATTTCAATGCAAGTTACAGACAAGACCTCAACAATATGGAAGCGAACGCGACGCGATTTGAGCGTTTTCCTTAAGCTTCTGTTTGCCATGTCCCGCGACGGCTGACGCCGCGAACCCGCAGTGCAGCGTGCGCCGGTTATGGCGGTTTCGGTGCAGCCGTGCGCATCACGTGTTGGTTGTCAGATGAACCATGACACGTTTACGGAGCTGGCTTGCACGTTGGACAAATGGATCGCCATGTTATCGACGAAGCCATCAGCCGATCTGTCGGTGAACAAGATCAATGTTCCTCCTGCATAGTCACGGGCAGCGAACTCGCCATTGGTCAGATTTCCATCGAACCACAGACCGTTCACGTCGAGGAGATCGGTTCCAACTTGAAAATCCAAAATCTGATCGACGCCATCGCCGTTGTTGAACACAAAGGTGTCGATGTTCAAGCCGCCCGTCAGGCTGTCGCCGATCCGGAAGGTGCTGATGGCATTCGCCGTGTTTACTTTGAGAGCGCCCCTGTCGGTGCCGCCCATCAAAACATCGTTGCCGCCGTCGCCCCAAAGTTTGTCATTGTCGGCGCCGCCCTGCAAAAGGTCGGCATCGCCGCCGCCCCACAGGCTGTCGATACCGTTGCCACCCGAAAGAGTGTCGGCTCCAGCATCGCCAGTGAGCGCATCATTGCCATTGCGGCCGGACAACGAGTCGTTTCCGGCGCCACCGTTTACGACGTCTTTCGCGGTGCTCCCGACGAAACCATCATCGAAGAGCGTCAGTTTGAATGCATCGATGTTCTTGAAAGTGTCGCCCTTGGCATCGCCAGTGCTTTTTTTGGCATTGGTGCGGTCAACCACGACGCCAGCCGTTGATGCTTCGTAGGTGACGATGTCGTAGTGCGATACGCCGTCAAACGCTTCTGAAGCGCTCCGGCCTGCAAAGACATCCGGACCTTTTGTACCTTTACGCGCGACCATAACAATTTACCCCGTTGAAATGCCACATTGGGAATGTCGAAAAAAGTTACACGACAGGTTTGAACATTTAGGTACGCTTCCTGGGGCAAATTTTATTTTCAATTTTCATATTCTATTTTCCATACGGCTCTCCAAGCTGGGTGATTCACAATTGCAAGCCAGCGCGCAGGTGACACCGGTTTGCTGCGCCTGAATAAACCAGATGCGGCCTTGTTCTGGGTTGTTCTATAGGGTGGGCGGTGACGCGTTGCCCGGGTCTAGGTGGCGTTAGCCGCCGGGATGAACACGAGGGAATGCCACTCAGCAGAGCCGCCCAATGCAACCGCGAATGATCCAACTTGGGACAGTTGAATAAATCGCAAGCAGGCCTAGAATTTAAGCTGACAAGGCGCTGGCACACGATTGTTCTTGTTCGCTGCCGTGTAGAAGTCAGAAGTAAAGGGAAAGCGAATGACTGTGTTGGTGCGAGACGTCTCACGGGCAGATGAAATGCGGTGGCGCGAGCTGTTTCGTGGCTATACCGATTTCTACAACGAAGTTGTGCCCCAGGCCGTCGTCGATCTCACTTGGCAGCGCATCGTCGCAGGCGAGGATGGGATGGCCGGGCTTGTTGCAGTTGATGGCGCGGGCACAGTGTGCGGTCTCGCCAATCTGGTCTTTCACCGTTCAACATGGGCCGCAGACTGTTACTGCTACCTCGAAGATCTTTATGCGGACGCAAATATGCGGGGCCAGGGAATAGGCCGGGCTCTGATCGAGGGCACGTATGCGCTGGCGGATGCTCGCGGTGCCAGCCGGACGTACTGGATGACGCAAGACACCAATGTTACTGCAAGGCGCCTCTATGATCGCGTGGGCGTGCTGACACCCTTCGTACAATACCGGCGTTAGCTGGATGGCGCGTCGAGTTTGCGGGTGAGGTTTTCAAATTCGCGGCGCAACTCTTCGTTCTGGAAGATCTGATCGAAGGTTGGCGCTTCGAGCCGCTGGAGGGCTTCGAACGAAGCCGAGCTCTCGCGCATCAGGTTGCGTAACTGGAAGCTGGCTTCCACGGTCTCATAGGTGTTGTCGGCAATGCGCAAATCGTGCGTCGCGCGGCTTCGCGCTTTGGCGATCTGCTCGCGCTGCTGCTGCAGATAGCGGCGGTAGCTCTTGGCCGCGTCTTCCGCTACTTTCTGACTGTCGCGATTGGCCTCGAGCGCGCGGCGCTGATCAGGCCGGTTTTCGGCGCGCATGAGTTCAGCGGTTTTCGACTTCGCCGAAGCAAGATCCCTCAAAATTGCATCAAGCTTTGGCACGTACTGCGCGTCGATCTTCTCGACGGTAGCATCCTGGGCATGCACCAGCATGGCAAACAAGGCCGCATGCATCGCGAAGTACTTGCGCGACGCGTTCATGTTATCGCCCGTCGTACCCATGAGCTTTGCGAGTTGGCTGTCGATGAGCTTTGCGGCGTTGAACGTGGCAGCCAAACGCACCAGATCGCCAGACAAAACACTGTCGAGCAACAGATCGATCTGATCTGGCGACAGGTTCAAACCGGATTTGATCAGCCCATCTTGGACTTCGGCTTTGGCTTTGCTGATGCCTTCGCGATTCTCCGTGATGCGCTTTTCAGCGTCTTCGATCGATTTCGTGAGGCTATCGACCGTGTCGGTCCACATGCCCGGCAGAACGCCGTCCTTAGGTGCCAGCAATTGCTTCTCTTTGAGACCGGCGATGCTGTCTTCAAGGTCGCGGATGTTGCGGCGGTTGGCTTCGATCTTCTTTTGAACGTCGACGACAGGCACGTCTGTGACGATCCCGAGCGCGGCGTCGAGCAATGCCTCGACCTTTGCCACACGGTCTTCGCGCGTTTCAGTCCACAGCGGCGTGACGATGAAGTCGTCCTTGCGCGGTAATTTTTTCACCTCGGCGCGGTTTTCCGCCGTGTCCCGTAAAATCGCATACAAGGCCACCATCAAAGAGCGAGCCTGCTCGAACGTGGGATCGGCCTCGCGCGGGTCCTTCGGCGTTGCGGGGGGCTCGGAGGCCTCGAGAGTTGGCTCGGTCTTGACCTCGGCCGCGGGCTTGGTTTGCGCCTCAGCGAGAATTTCGGCAATTTGATCGCGCTGCCCCGTTTGCGCCAAGGCTGGCTGGGCAAACATGGCCCCGGCGAGCCCCGCACCAATGATGCTCTTCAATCCGAACCACACATATTGCTGTTTCACGGCGCCTCCAATGCGCAGAACACGCCAGGAAATTCAGGCAAATCAATGGTGAGAGACTTTACGCGGCCGCCGCTGTCCGGCCGGCGGCTTTGACAATCCAGTCCATCAGCGCGCTATCGATCTGTCGGACGTCGTTGAGCAGAGCCATGTGCGTGATGGCGGGCGTCACCCGCACGGCCGGATTGGGAAACCGGGCGGCTTGCAGCGGCGCTTCGACGGGGTGGTTTTCCAGCGTCAAACCGAGCCGAAGTTCTTTGGCACCCATCGCCAGCGCGGCGAATTCCTTGCCGTCCCTCATTAACGAGACATAGGTTCCGTTTGCGGCTGGCGTGGTTCCCGGAATTGTCTTGGCGATCTCGCGCAAAAGATAAACGGCCAATGGGCGATAGGCTTTGGCGGTTGCGAGCAGAGCATCGAGCGCGTCAGGTGGGGCTGCAACTGATTGGGCTGCCGCTGAAGCCACCGGGACTGGTGGAGCTGCAACTGAAGGGGCTGCCGGGTCAGGGGGCACGGCCGGGGAAGGCGGTAAAGTTTCAGGCAGCAATGCGGGTAGGGCCGCGCCAGTTGCAGGCGCGCGCTTGGGCATGGCGCGGCGGGGCAGGGCAGCATCTGAATAGATCGGCTTGCCGCCGTTGTGATGGACGCGTTCGAGCCAGGAGGCTTTGGAGAACATGAAGCCCTGCTGGCGCAGCCAGTCGATAATGTCATTGCGATGCGGCAGCTTCTGTTGGCTGATGGCCGCCATCCATTCGCGCACGTCGCGGCCAGTATCCTCCTTCAAGCCATCGAGAAACTCGCGCTCTTTCTCGCGATAATCTGTGCTCATGATGTGCGCCCGGTTTTCATAGCAATCGCCGGGTCTTTTCGGCATAGGCGCGCCATGAGTCACCGAACTTCGCCTCGAGGTGCCGTTCCTCCGGCCCTATCGCAAGCCAAGTGATCAGCGCGGCGAAGATTGGCGTGATCAGAACGAACCAGAAATTTTTGGTGAGTTCGGCGGCCCCCAATAGCATCAGCATTTCGCCGAGATAAATCGGATTGCGGCGGAATGCGAACGGGCCGGCGGTCACGAGGTGCGAGGCGGCATGATGCGGAAAAATCGCCGTGCGATAGCGCAGCAATGTTAGGCCCGCCCAGATGACTAACCCCAGACCCAAAGCACCCAAACCAATCCCGACGGAGCGAGCGGCCATATCATCGGTTCCCGGCCAGTCGAGTGGAGCGTAGTGGCCGAGGGCCAAGGCAGCCACGATTGCACCGGCCAGTAGAATGGGTGGCCAGGGAACGGCACTTGGCCGAAGAGACGGATCGTGTGCGCGCGCTGCCATATTCAGTATGCGGGTCTCAGAGTGCGAGCCTGATGTTTCAATCCGACTCACCTACACCAAACGTGCGGTGAGACAGAGGCAAATTCACAAACGGTCTGAACGATCGGGCGGTCTAAACAATCGGGCGTGCCGTGAGAGCCGGAAAGCCATACCGGGCGCGCGCCATATTGCACTCTTCATCGCCGGGTTGACAGTCCCTACAGACCAGCGGGCGAGCCGCGTAGATGCTGCAGGAGGCAAGTACACCGATCTCACCCGTTAGTGCCGCGCAGCGGTTGGCGGCACACAGCATGCCCGAGCCGCGGCTGTTGATCAGCTTGTCCGGGATGGCCGCGATTTCGGCGTCGCTTTCGAGAGAAAAGCGCGGCCAGCTTTCATCAAACGCGCAGCACGCCCCGCACGTCTGGCACAGAGCGCTGTCGGCGGCAGTGGTGGTTATCGCTCCGGGTGTCGTCATGTCGATGGCGCCTCACAACAAAAAAAGCCGCTCCATTGGAGCGGCTTTCCAATCACGGCAGGGCGATGCCCCGCTGGATTTACAATCGATCAGGCCGGCTTGATGTTGCCGACGGCGATCTTGCCAGTGCGGCGATCTTCCTGCGTGTCGAAGGCGACCTTCTGGCCTTCGCGCAGACCGCGCATGCCAGCGCGCTCGAGAGCAGTCGCGTGGACGAATACGTCCTTGCCGCCGCTGTCGGGCTGGATGAAGCCGAAGCCCTTCTGATCGTTGTAAAACTTTACCGTGCCGGTTTCCATGGAAGACCCTTTTAAGTCAGATATATATATGGGCCGCGGCACGCCCCTTTCAAAGGCGAGCAACAGCCCGGTTCGTCGATGTTTGGATGGCGTCTAATCGTTCGCCAGGCAGCACGTAAAGTGCATAGGGCCCGATCGGCTGGCCAAAATCGATGGTAGGACATACGGCTCATTTTAGAAAAACACAAGTGCCAGTTGCGACAATCTGCATCACTTTTTAAAATGACAGTTTTATGAAGCGTTCGTGGTGAAACATTTAGCACGATGGACTCTGCCGGTGACTGTTTTTCGGGCCGGCCGGGGAATTTCTTAACGCAAAGGCCTTGGGTGAGGGCTCCGCAGCCCGTAGGATGCGAGCGCTGCCTCCCCCTTTTTGAAAGCCGCGCATGACTGCTAGCGTCCTCGACCCCGCCCGACCCTCCGTCACGACTGCCGAACTTAAGATCGTGCTCGCCCAGCTCAATCCGGTCGTAGGCGATATCGCTGGCAACATCGCAAAATTGCGCGTGGCGCACGCGGAAGCCGCATCTTGCGGTGCCGATCTGCTCGTGCTGCCGGAACTTTTCATCACGGGTTATCCGCCTGAAGACCTAGTTTTGAAGCCGGCGTTTCAAAAGGCCGTGCACGGGGCCGTCGAGGCGTTGGCGCGCGAGATAACGTCTGGTCCTGCGGTTCTCGTTGGCACCATATGGAAGACAGACGACGGTCTGCAGAATGTGGCGCTGCTCATTCACGATGGTGCGGTGAAAGCCGTGCGTGCCAAGGTTGATTTGCCGAACTACGGCGTTTTCGATGAAAAGCGCGTCTTCGAACCCGGTCCGATGCCAGGGCCCATCAACTTCAAGGGCGTGCGCCTCGGGGTGCCGATTTGCGAAGATATCTGGAAAGATGATGTTACCGAGTGCCTAGCCGAGTGCGGTGCCGAGATCCTGATCTCGCTCAACGGCTCGCCGTTCGATTGGCCTAAGCCCGACCGGCGCATGAATGTCGCCGTGGCGCGGGTGACAGAAACCGGCCTTCCGCTGATCTATCTCAATCAGGTTGGCGGCCAGGATGAACTTGTCTTCGACGGCGCTTCGTTCGTGCTCAACGCGGACCGAAGTTTGGCGGCGCAATTGCCTGCCTGGCGCGAAGCGATCCATCTGACGCAGTGGCAAAAGGATAGCGCCGGGCGCTGGGTGTGCGGAAAATCGGCTGTCTCGGAAGTCGAAGACGGCGATGCCAGCGCCTATTGCGCCTGTGTGCTGGGTCTGCGCGATTACGTCGAGAAGAATGGTTTCCCCGGCGTGGTGCTTGGCCTTTCGGGCGGCATCGACTCGGCGCTGGTTGCGGCCATCGCGGCCGACGCTTTGGGGCCGGCCCGCGTCCACACCGTCATGCTGCCGTACCGCTACACATCGAGTGACAGCTTGGAAGACGCATTGGCCTGCGCCCGCGCACTTGGCGTGCGCCACGATACAATCGACATTGCGGTTCCGGTCGAAGGTTTTGCGTCTGCACTTTCGGACATGTTCCAGGGCAGCGCGCCGGGTGTGACCGAGGAAAACCTGCAGAGCCGCGCGCGCGGTACGCTGCTGATGGCGATCTCCAACAAATTCGGAGCCATGGTGCTGACGACCGGCAACAAGTCGGAAATGTCGGTCGGCTACGCCACGCTCTATGGCGATATGAATGGTGGCTTCAATCCTATCAAAGACCTCTACAAGATGGAGGTCTACCGGCTGTCGCGCTGGCGCAACGCCAATCGCCCGCACGGCGCATTAGGGCCAGCGGGGCGCGTTATTCCCGAGCGCATTCTAACCAAAGCGCCGACGGCAGAACTGCGCCCCGGTCAGACCGATCAGGACAGCTTGCCGCCCTATGAAGCGCTCGATGATATTCTGCGAGGGCTGGTGGAAGAGGATCTGCCGGTGAAGGAAATCGCCTCGCGCGGTCATGATTTGGCGACTGTGAAAAAAGTCGAGCGGCTGTTGTACCTTGCTGAATACAAGCGCCGCCAAGCCGCTCCCGGCGTCAAAATCTCGGCCAAGAACTTCGGTCGCGACCGGCGCTATCCGATCGTCAATAAGTTCAGGGAGTAGGGGCGCGAAATCAACGCATCAACGAATGTTACTGTCACGCTCAATCAATTCGGCGGCCTAAACGCCAACGCGGCTCAATGCTTTTCCAGTTGCGTACTCGCGCACGTCGGCTTTTTGGCGTCTCACGATCTCTTCAATTGGTGCCTTGCGCCCCGAATACGTCTTGGTATTGCCCAGAAACCGGTTGGCAACTGAAGCGAGTGTCGGAGTGTTTATGAACTTGCCGTCGTCCAATCGATGCAAGATTTGTTCAAATGATCTTGTGTCGAGAACAGCTTTAGCTAATTCATCGGCTAGTTTTCTAGCTAGTGCTTCATCAATCTGCGGTGGCGCCGCACTTCTTCGTGCATTTGGTCTAGCGCTCGCTTTTGGCGCCGTGATCTGAGAGATAAACTCGTCTACGGCAAGGTTCCCTGGGCCCGAAAAAGTCTTCAAAAGAGTGCCAATCGCAGCGGCCTGCTTTGCTGCTCCTGCTGCACCAAGCGCCGTCTGTATCGCTTCAAGGTGGCTCCTCAAGACGGCAGGATGGCCCGCCGCTTTGCTCCAAGTCTTAGCGCGGGCTGCCAGAGTTTCATCGACGCCCTGGCTGAAAACGCTAGCTAACTTTTCCAGACCTCCGTCGGTTCCTGATGCGAACATTGCGGCGAAGGCCTTCAAGGTCTGTCCTAAATTTCGTGTCTTCATGCTCTCGTCTTTCTCGAAGGTGCCTTGCTTTCTATAGCTATTGCAAGTTCATCAAACATCGGGCGCACGGACGACTCATTCAAGTAGGCTATGCCTTTTTCTGTGGCTCGGGCGAGGACAGAGTCCCGCTTAATCACAGGTTTGCGGATGAACAGCGGCTCTTTGGTCTTAAGGCGCCGCTGAGCAATGTGCTCGGCCTCGATGGCAGCAGCCTCAGCCGTCTTCGTCAATGTTAGGGGTTCATTTGGATTGGCGAAAGTCATCGTGCCAATGATGCCGGACCAACTAATCTGGGGGTTAACTATGGGCTTTAACTCAATGAATTGCCTAGCAAAACTTTCAACTGCTGCGGCCGAAAGGCCGTCGACGACAGTGGGGACATAAAGGTGAGTTGCAGCGCAAAATCCATTGACAAATCCGAGCGTAAACCTGGGCGGGGCGTCGATTAAAATCCGATCATATTTTTCCTGAATTTCTGGCTCCAAAAGAGCCCTCGCGAGTCGGTATCGTACGTCATCTTTGACGGCGGCCAGTGCCCAACGATATTCGACGCTACGCTCAATTTTTTCGAAGTCGTAAAAGGCAGAGATATAGTCAAGAGTGCTAGTAATGGGGCGGATAGCGAGTTTTTGCCAGTTGGGGTCAAGTTCGTCTTGGAAAAGGAAATCGATCCGGGAATCAGGTGCTTGGTCGCTCGCGTCATTCTGGATTTGCGCCAAACTGGAATGGGATCCTTGGTAATCGAGATCAATAGTTAGGATACGCTCACCCCGGTTGGCAAAGGCTGCTGCGAGATTGGTGACCAGTGTCGATTTGCCGACGCCGCCTTTCAAGTTGCCAAACAGCAGTATCGGAATGCTTGCGGCCAACAGGCTTTCATAGCCAACTAACCGTAAACCGACGGGTCGAGACCAGAACCTTGCAGCCGGTCCATCCGTCATAGTCAGTGCTGCTGTAATACGCCCATTAGTTTCGTCGAGTTCAGTTTGAACCGAAACAACTTTCTTGCGAAGTTCGTCTTCACTTGCGTCAATCGTGGCTTTCAGCTTCCCCAGAGAGTCGCGGTCCCGGGTTGCGGCCGACTCTGAGAGTTCTGCCCTGTGTTGCGCTTCCTTTGTTGTTTGCTCAGCATAACCACGCAGTTCTTTTTCGTGAGCAACCTCGGCTTGCCACTTGTTGAGGTCCTTGCGCAACCGACTAAGCATCCACACAAGTGCAGTGGTTATGCTCAGCCCGACCACGCTAGCAAGGTTGGCAAGTCCTGATGCGATGTCGAACCACGGTCTCGCAATTTCAATGCATTTTGCAATTTTCTCTGGTGAATCGAATCCGCAGTCCATAACGCCCCCTAATGCACGCCTACTCTACGCATGCGGACTATTGCATACTGGCGCGCTTGCACCAAGATGGAGATAGCTGTCTCCAAGCAATTGTTATACGGCCCCACCCTTGAGTTCCCGCGCTCAATCGCTAGGGTGGCGGCACTTTGATTTGTGCCAACCGGAACCGTTAATGACCGTCAAACTACGCTTTGCACCAAGCCCGACCGGGCGCATTCACATTGGCAATATCCGCACTGCGGTGTTGAACTACCTGTTCGCGTTAAAATCTGGCGGCGAACTGATGTTGCGGCTGGATGATACCGACCGCGAGCGCTCCACCGACGCGTTTGCGCAAGGCATCCGCGACGATCTCAATTGGCTGGGTTTCAAGTGGAGCCGCGAGGCGCGCCAGTCTGACCGGACCGCCCGCTACGACGAGGCCGCCGCTCAGTTGAAAAAGGCAGGTAGACTCTATCCGTGTTTTGAAACCGCCGATGAACTTGATCGCAAGCGCAAGCGTCAGCACGCGGCTGGCAAGCCGCCGGTGTACGATCGCAGCGCTTTGAAGATGTCAGAAGGTGAGCGCGCGAAACTGGAAGCGGAAGGCCGCGCGCCGCATTGGCGCTTCCGGCTTGCCAACACGAAAAAGCCGGCCGATCTGGTGCCCGAGCCAACGGCCATCACGTGGCCTGATTTGGTGCGCGGCACGCAAACGGTTGACGCGGGTTCGCTGTCTGATCCCGTGCTGGTTCGCGAAGACGGCACCTATCTCTATACGTTTACGAGTGTCGTCGATGACATCGACTTTGGCATCACGCATGTCGTGCGCGGCGAAGACCACGTAACGAATACGGGCGTGCAGATCGACATCTTCAAGGCGATGGGGGCAACGCCGCCCCAGTTCGCCCATCATAGCTTGCTGATAGGCGCGGATGGGCACGCACTGTCCAAGCGCCTCGGCGCGCTGTCGGTGCTGTCGTTCCGCGAGGCAGGCTTAGAGCCGATGGCCGTGATGAGCCATGCTGCACTCGTTGGAACGTCGGATGCGATCGAGGCTCACGCCAGTATCGACGAATTGGTGGCACTGTTCTCGCTCGATAAAATTTCGATGGCACCCGGCCGTTTCGACATCGAGGACTTGAAGGGGCTCAATGCCAAACTGCTGCACAAGCTGCCCTACGACGCCGTCGCCGCTCGATTAAAGGCCTTAGGCGTTGGCGGTGGTGAAGCGTTCTGGTTGGCCGTGCGAGGCAACATCGCCGTGTTCTCCGATGTGGAGGGCTGGTGGAGGTGCGTTTCGGCGCCGCTGACGCCTGTCATCGAAGACGCTGCATTTGCCGCTAAAGCCGCTGAAGTCTTGCCACCAGAGCCTTGGGATGAGACCACCTGGGGTGCTTGGACGGCGGCTGTCAAAACGGCAACGGGCGCCAAAGGCAAGGCGCTGTTCCACCCTTTGCGCATGGCGCTGACCGCCCAAGAAAGCGGGCCTGAACTCAAGGCGTTGCTGCCATTCATCGGCCGTGCGCGTACGCTTGCCAGGCTCAAGGGCGAGGCGGCGTGAAATTCCGATCGATTTGAATGCCTCAAGTATTTGTAGGTTGTAAATTGCGGCGTCGAGATTGAGATGAAATGGTCAGGGTCGTATTCGCGCCAGTGCTTCAACGCCACGTCGAAAGCCCGCCGCTAGATGTGCCGGGCAGCACCGTGCGCGGCGTGCTCGATGCCGCCTTTGCCATCAATCCGCGCGCGCGCGGCTATGTGCTCGACGATCAAGGCGCACTGCGCAAACATATGCTGATTTTTATCGATGGCGTTCGCATTTCGGATCGTGTGAAACTCACCGACGCCGTCAAACCCGATAGCCAGATTTATGTGATGCAGTCATTATCAGGAGGCTGACCATGAACGCGCGCGTTCTCGTTGCGACCCGCAAAGGGCTCTTTACTCTGGCGCGATCGAAAGGAGCCGCCTGGTCCATCGAGGCAATCGACTTCCTTGCCGACAATGTGTCGATGGTCCTGCATGATCCGCGCGATCAGACCCTCTACGCCGCACTCGATCATGGCCACTTCGGCGCCAAGCTTCACCGCTGCGATGCCTCCAAGCGCAACTGGGAAGAAATTGCGGCACCCACCTATCCGCCCAAGCCCGACGACTGCCAAGATATGGATATGTGGGGCAAGCCCTTGCCCTGGTCGCTGGTCCGGATTTGGGAGCTGGTGCGAGGTGGGGCAGGCGAGCCCGGTGTGCTGTGGTGCGGCACCATTCCTGGTGGGCTGTTCCGTTCCGCAGATCGCGGCACCACGTGGGAGTTGATGCGCGGCCTATGGGATCATCCGTCACGTCCAAAATGGATGGGGGGCGGGGCAGATCTGCCAGGGTTGCACTCAATTGCGGTCGATCCGCGCGATCCGCGCGTCGTCAGAGTTGGGGTGTCGACGGGCGGGATGTGGATCACGCGCGATGGCGGCGCATCGTGGGAAATCGGCGGCAAAGGCATGCGGGCTTTGTATGTCCCGCCGGAATTGACGTACGATCCTATGGCCCAGGATGTGCATCGCTTGGTACAGTGCCGTGACGCGCCTGACACGCTTTGGGTTCAGCATCACAACGGCATCTTCAAAAGTACTGATGGCGGGATGACATGGGTGGAGATGCTCGACAACCCCGTCTCGACTTTTGGTTTTGGCGTCGCCGTGCATCCGGCCGATCCTGCTACGGCGTGGTTCATTCCAGGCATCAGCGATCAAAAGCGCATCCCGGTCGATGGCCGCCTTGTGGTGACGCGCACGCGCGATGGCGGCAAATCGTTCGATGTTCTGCGCAAGGGGTTGCCGGAAGGCCCGGCCTACGACCTCGTTTACCGGCATGGGTTCGAAGTCGATAAGACCGGTACCTGCCTTGCGATGGGCAGCACCACGGGAAACGTGTGGATTACACAGGACCAGGGCGATCAGTGGACGCTTGCCGCCACCAACCTGCCTCCGGTCTACTGCGTCAGGTTCTTGGAGGCCTGAGCCACAGCCCATTCTACTAAGCGGGTGCCTAGAACGGCGCTGGCGGAGCGGGCGGGGGCTGTCCATCGGCACCGACGGTATCGGCCGACCAGCCGCTGGTTGCAGACCCGCTTGTGGCGCGCGTTGCGGCAGGGGCTGTTGCCCCCGTCTGCTGGACCGCCGTTGGATCGGGCATGAATTCGGTTTGCTTGCACGAGCAGCCAGCCACGTATTCCTTGCGGTAGCGGAAAGCCGATTTAAGCGTGGAATATGGAGCATTGGTGCGAAAGCCGATCATTTGATCAACCGCGCCGCCCGGGTTCTGATAATAATAGAGATCGACGGGCGCTGCGCACTTTGCTTGGCACAACTCGGCGTCACGCTCGAAATGGTTAGGCAACGTCGAGAAGCTGATCGGGAAATAATAGCCGTCGCACTGGCGCACGCAAAGCGTCCGGTAGGTAGCGTAAGGAACACTGTTGTAGCTTCCAAGTCCGCCGCCAGCGCCGCCGCTTTCCTCTTGCCAGATGGTGTCGCCGTTCTCACGCCGCGCGGTTTGGCCGGCATAGTTTCCCGGACAGTTGTTGCGGGCGAGTTCGCGGACAATGTCGTCCGCATAGGAACGGCCTTGTGACGCTTGCAGTTGCTGGCGCTGCACGTCGAGGTCGGCAAGGCGGCGCTTGGACTGCTCGGCAGCACCGGCAAGATCCCGGCATTTTTTTGAGCTGATGAGGCTTTTGGTGAACAGAAAATACTCATAGCAATTCGAGCGGTCGAGCTGTTGCTGGGCCGCGCGGGTTTGCTGCTCGACCTGGCGGATTTCCGCTTCAACCATGGGCACGAGATCGCGCGATTGACTGCCGCGCTGACCTTCTTGAACAAGGCGCTGTTCGAGCTGAACGCAGATGTTCGACTTTGCCGACCACGGCACGGGCGCTTGTTGAGCGGCGGCCCCAGGGGGCAGCCCCTGTGGCGGCCGGCTAGCGGGCGGTGGGCTGGCGGGTGGGCCGGGGGGCGGCACCCATTGGGACGGGTTGTTGGGCTGTTGCGGCTGGAAAACGGGCTCTTTCGGAACGGGCTTTTGCTGCTGCCCGTCCCAGGGCCAATTCCAGTCCTGAGATGAAGCTGGGGTGACGGCAACCAGCATCACAACCGCGGCAAAGATGGCCCACGACGGCCCCTTAAGCGAAGAAGCTCTGTCAAAAGCCTTGCGGATAGATGGTCTCATGGCTGCGCTTCAGGCCTTAGCGGGGTGCTGGCGGTTTGCCAAACGCGGCGCTCTAACACGATTTTCGGGGTAAGGGTCCGTACCCTCGTCTCTCAGCCGCAAGCGGCCTTGATCCCCGGACATCTCTGCCATAGTAACCCAATGGAGCGCAAATACGGCGCAGCGCTCGCCCCCAGTGGATCACACTGGTCTGCGTGGCTGCGGCTAAAGAACTCAAATTGCCGGACAATCGGCGCACGATCCGCAATCGCCGTTCTTTCCCGTTGGCTAGAGCGTGTGTCCCGAGGAGATAGGTTTTTGGTACTGAAGCTGTACAACACACTGACTCGGGACAAGCAAACCTTCGCCCCCATCGATGCCACCAACGTGCGCATGTACGTCTGCGGCCCGACTGTCTACGATTTCGCCCACATCGGCAACGCCCGGCCGGTGATCGTTTTCGATCTGCTGTTCCGGCTGTTGCGCCAAGTCTACGGCGAAAGTCACGTCACCTATGTGCGCAACATCACCGACGTCGATGACAAAATCAACGCGCGCGCTGCCGAGCGCTTTCCCGTTCTCGCGCCTGAACTTGGCATTCGCCGGCTAACCGAAGACACCGCGGCGCAATTTCACAAGGACATTGCAGCGCTCGGCGTGCTGCCCCCGAGCGTAGAGCCGCGCGCCACCGAACACATTGTCGAGATGGTGGCCCTGTGTGACACGCTTGTGGGCAACGGGCATGCCTACGTGGCCGACAGCCATGTGCTCTTTGATGTGTCTTCGATGCCTGACTATGGCCGGCTGTCGAACCGGTCGCTCGAAGAAATGGAGGCCGGCGCGCGGGTCGAAGTGGCGCCTTATAAGCGCGGCCCTATGGATTTCGTGTTGTGGAAGCCGTCAAAGCCCGGCGAACCGGCGTGGCCCTCACCGTGCGGGATTGCCGCCGATGGACGCCCGGGTTGGCACATCGAATGTTCGGCCATGGCCGGCAAGCATCTCGGCGACGTCTTCGATATTCACGGCGGCGGCATCGATCTGGCGTTCCCTCACCATGAGAACGAAATCGCCCAGTCGCGCTGTGCGCACGGCACGCCGGTGATGGCCAAAATCTGGATGCACAACGGGTTCTTGCAGGTCGAAGGCGAGAAAATGTCGAAAAGCCTCGGCAACTTTATCACCATCCATGAACTGCTCGAGACAACAAAGTTCGGCTCCAGCCAGTGGCATGGGCGTGTCGTCCGGCTCGCCATGCTGGGCACACATTACCGCCAGCCCATCGATTGGACGGTGGACCGCCTCGTGCAGGCGCGTGCCACGCTGACCGATTTGACGTTCCTTCGCCGCACCAGCCCGGCGCCCGCCCCGCATGAGGACGTAATCGCGGCGCTGTCTGACGATCTCAACACCCCGAGCGCGATTTCCATCCTGCACGGGCTCGCAAAGTCGGCTCATCGTAACGCGGAAAGTGCAGCGCAACTCAAAGCCACGCTGCAGTTCATGGGGCTCTACAACGATGAAAGCGACGACGCGCTCCACCCCGGCCGTGCGGCTGTTTCCGTCGATGAAGAAAAGGTCGCCCGCTTGATTGCGGCGCGGCTGGCCGCACGCAAGGGCAAGGATTTCAAGGAAAGCGACCGGCTGCGCGATGAGCTTTCGGCCATGGGCATTGCGTTGAAGGATTCGAAGAATCCCGATACCGGAGAGATCGAGACGGCTTGGGAGATTTCCCGCTAACGGCGGCAACCCGATCGCCGCCGGTGCATGCTATTTTCACAAGAGCCTCACGAGTGTTCCTCATGTCCGATGAATGGCCTTTACGACCCTATCTACCTGCCGACCTTGTGCCCCTGCGGGAGTTATTTGCGGCCAGCGTCGAAGAGTTGATGCAAGACGATTATGACGAAGACCAGCGCGCGGCCTGGGTGTCCATGGCCGAAGATGGCGACGAATTCGCCGCGCGCCTGGCAGAGCAAGTGACGCTGGTTGTCGAAGCCGAAGGCGAGCACCTGGGTTTTGCCGCTCTCAAGGACAATACCGTTATCGATATGCTTTACGTGCATCCCGATTTTGCTGGTCAGGGAATTGGCACGGCGCTCGCTGACGCACTTGAGAAAATTGCAAAATCGCGCGGCGCTAAGTCACTGACTGTCGAGTCGAGCGAGACGGCGCAGATGTTCTTCGAAGAGCGCGGCTACGAGGCGACCCGGCGCACGATGGTCAATCTTGAGGATGAATTATTGGCGACGACGACTATGGTGAAGACGTTTAAAGCGTAAGCTGTGGCGCGTGTGCCGCGGGCTCTGGTAACTTAACGGACGGTGGAGAGCGCTGCACAGCGACCGTATAATGCTATATATAGGGCTTGAAGTTTTCCAAAATCGCTGGGATTGATGCCCGCCGGTTGTTGAGACGCGGCGTTTGCCGCGTTCGCCAGAAAGTTTGACGTTTCCCCAATGACTGAGACCGCTGCCACCAAGGACCGGCTTTACCTCTACGACACCACGCTGCGCGATGGTGCGCAGACGACTGGTGTCGACTTTTCTTTGCAAGACAAGCGCCGCATCGCCAGCGTGCTCGATGCGCTCGGCCTCGACTATATCGAAGGCGGTTTTCCCGGCGCCAATGCTACCGATACGGAGTTCTTTTCGCAGCGTCCCGAATTCAATTCGGCCCGCTTCACGGCCTTCGGTATGACGAAACGCGCTGGCCGCTCGGTCTCGAACGATCCGGGCCTGCAAGCCGTTTTGCAATCAAAAGCCGATAGCATCTGTCTCGTTGCCAAAGCCTGGGACTATCATGTGCGCGTGGCGCTCGGCATCAGCAACGAAGAAAATCTCGCCAGCATTGCAGACAGCATTAAGGCCGTCGTCGCGTCTGGCCGTCAGGCGATGCTTGATTGCGAGCACTTTTTCGACGGATACAAGGGCAACCGCGATTATGCCTTGAGTGTTGCCCGCACTGCGCACGAAGCTGGCGCACGCTGGGTGGTATTGTGCGATACCAACGGCGGCACGCTGCCGCATGAAATCGAGCGGATCGTTCTGGATGTGGTCAACACCGTTCCGGGCAGTCACCTCGGCATTCACACCCACAACGATACCGAGAACGCCGTCGCCAACTCCTTGATGGCCGTACGCGCCGGATGCCGCCAGATTCAGGGCACGCTCAACGGCCTAGGAGAGCGCTGTGGCAACGCCAACTTGGCGTCGATCATCCCGACGCTGCTGTTGAAGAGCGAGTTCGCAGATCATTTCACCACGCGCGTCACCCCCGAGCGTCTGTGCACGCTAACGCATGCCAGCCGCGTGCTGGACGATGTGTTGAACCGCGCGCCGAACCGTCACGCCGCCTATGTGGGCGAGAGCGCATTCGCCACAAAAGCTGGTATTCATGCCTCGGCGATCCTGAAAGAGCCCGAGACGTACGAACACGTCCGGCCCGAGGCCGTCGGCAACGAGCGGCGGCTTCTGGTGTCCAAGCAGGCCGGAAAGTCCGGCGTCATGGCATCGCTCGAACGCATTGGGCTTGTCTTCGACAAGGACGATCCGCGCGTCGCTGGGCTGCTCGATGAAGTCAAGGCGCGCGAGGAAGCGGGCTATTCGTACGAGGCGGCCGAAGCCTCGTTCGAACTGCTGGCGCGGCGCAAACTTGGCAGTGTGCCGCAGTATTTCTCTGTCGATAGTTTCCGCGTGAATGTTGAACGCCGCCGCAACGACCAAGGACTGCTAACCACGATATCCGAAGCCACGGTGAAGGTATTTGTCAGCGGCGACGAACAGCCGTTGACGTCGACGGGCAAGGGCAACGGCCCGGTGAACGCGCTCGATCAGGCGCTGCGCCGCGATCTCGGCCGCTATCAGAAGCATATCGATTCGATCGAACTCGTCGACTACAAGGTCCGCATTCTGACAGGCGGCACCGAGGCCGTGACGCGCGTTCTGGTCGAGTCGCATGACGAGGCGACGGGCAAGCGCTGGGTGACAGTCGGTGTGTCGCCGAACATCATCGACGCCAGTTTCGAAGCTTTGCTCGACAGCATCAACTACAAGCTGCTGATTGACGGGGCTGCGGCCGCCTAGTCGCGCTCCGTGGAAGCCCCGGCCCGCTTCGTCCAGCGCCGGTTGGTGGTTTTATCCGCCCCTCAAAGACTTGTGCTAGACTGTTGACATGCGGGATGGTCGTTGGAGACGAGCATGACTTCATACAAGCGAATTTCAATCAGGCGTGCGGCGTTAGCCTGGTGCCTGATGTGCGCGCTGGCTTGTGGGGCACTAGGGGGGCGTGAAGCCCAAGCGGCCGATATGACGGCGGGCCAGGTCACCCAGGCACTTTTCAAGTCCAAGGCCGGCGAGCCTGTCAATCTCAATGGCCGTGACCTGCGCGAACTCGACCTCGCCGGAATTGATTTCAAATCCGCTCTCCTTGCAGGGAGCAATCTCTATGGCGCTGATCTTTCTGGCGCCAATCTCAAGGGCACGGATCTGAAGGGGGCTCGCCTCGACCGGGCCAATGTCGCGAAAGCCGATTTCTCCGGCGCCAATCTCGATGGCGTCAGCCTGTTGCGGCTTACCATTTTCACGACGTTAGAGCGCGATCCGCGCGAGGCGCCGAAGTTCATGGGCGCCAAGATGCGCAACACAACGCTCAGCGGGTGGATGGACGGCACCGACTTCAGCGGCTGTGATCTGACAGGAGCCCTGTTCGGATTGCAGGATGCGCACAGCGAAGGATTGCTCGCCTCGCGCGTGCGGCTGGTGGGCGCCAACTTCTCCGATGCAACACTCACCGGGGCCAATCTCGCCGGCAGCCAACTGACACATGCTCGCTTCATCAATGCGGTCGCGCGCGATACCAACTTCCGCGAGGCGGATCTCGCCAAGACCGATTTCTCCAACGCCGATGTCTCCGGCATGGATGTGACCGGTGCGAACCTTGAAGACGCCAAGTTCACGGGTGCAAAAGGCGTTGAGACCATCAAAGGCTTGGCGCAAGCCCTGAATGCAGCGCATGTGGTCGCGAAGTAGCCCCGTGAAGGTGCCGCCGGTTATGGCCGCTGAAGTGAATCGGCGCTGGTTGATGGCGGCCGGACTGTGTCTCGCCGCCACGGCCTCTCCGCTGCTGCCCGCACAGGCCGCCCCCGCGCCGCGCCAGATCATCAAGTTGCTGCATCGCGCCCGGCATGGCTGGCCGGTCGATCTTTCCGGCGCGGCGCTCGGCGGATTCGATTTGACCGGTGTTGACTTCAAGAGCGCGACATTGGCTGAGGCGGATTTGTTCGGCGTCAATTTAACGGATGCAGCACTTGCCGGTTGCGACATGAGACGCGCGCATCTCGATCGCGCCATCGTCACGCGCGCTGA
>Ga0247837_1001504_pt1 | contig 47823 bp, 48 predicted proteins | sample LaCtaG_2_FD_187115 | JGI IMG/M metagenome (GOLD analysis project Ga0247837, IMG submission 187115) | Freshwater microbial communities from meromictic Lake La Cruz, Castile-La Mancha, Spain - LaCruzMarch2015_14.5m | ecosystem: Environmental > Aquatic > Freshwater > Lake | place: Spain: Castile-La...
TCTAAACTGCGCTGCACAGCAAACGCACTGATCATATAAAGCGCATTTCTCCGTACAGAAAGACGCAATAAGTTCTAGACTAACTCCTTAACTACTAGTCCCAGCTACTAGTTGTCGTGTACGCAGGCCCCATACTGCTTTCCTGCATTGAGAACTGCCACAGGGTTCCCTGTCCCGTAGCCACCCAGAGTACTTTCTCTTTCAACTGCAAAATGCCTCCTGTAGCGCTGCCGTTGATCTCCCCAGACGTGTAAATTAGCCTGCGGAACGAAGACCTATTATTGGCGATATCCAGACGATACTGAATATGTTGAAACAAGTCTAATATGACCAGTTCACCATAAGCCACAAAGGCAATATTAGGACCCTGGCAGGTGGGATTTGACAGAGAAAGCTGCTGATATGTTTCAGAAAGCAGGTCGAACACTTCCAAAGGAGTTGAGCCGGAGGCCAAATAAAGGGAATTTCTATACTTCGCTGGTGCAAAATCAGACCGCTTTTCTGCCATTTTCGGCAGTTTTTCCCACTCCTGACTCCCCAGGCTAAATTTGGTAGAATCCTCCGATTTGACGTATTCACAGTCTTCTTCCTCGACCCAAGTCTCATATTTTCCTCCAAACAAGTAAATACCAGAGTTTTGTGCGTGGATTCCGAAGGAAAGGTTGCGATTTCCTTTTTGAGGCAGTTCTGTTATATCCATCGTGTCGATATTCATAGAAAACACCTCTCTGGAATAGCCTCCTAGGAAATATACCTCTTTGTTCAGGTATATAACTGTGGAATATGAGTCAAAATCTACCTCCAAGTTAAACTGTTTTTCGATTCCTCCGTTGCTATTATATAGCAAAAGAGTATTCTCTGATATTCCCGCTAGTAAATATTCACCTACAGGCTCTTTTCCATCCATTATATCATAGTGAAGCATTTGCTCCACACTTTCTCTCACTTCCGAGTTATTTAGCTGATAACTGAACAGGCTCAGTTCCTCCTCAGTCTCCTGACAGCTCCGAAGTACCTGTGCTATAGGGTCTTCACTAGGGTTTGGGTCTGCATACAGACTTTTTTCCACCTGTTTGCTAACTCTGTCAAGCCGAGCGCTCAGGTCTGTCTTCAAATCTGCAAGTTTCTGAATAGTGAAAGCTTGGAAATCTTGAATGTATTGGAGGAGCTGGTTGACCTTTTGGTTGAATTCCTCGGAACATTGATCGATGGAGGCTAGACTTCTTCTCAAGCTGGTTAGTTTCTGCTGAAATGTGCGTGATCGAGAGTTAAACCGCTCGTAGAAGCCTGGAGACTGGTGCTGCTCCAAGGCAGCTATAGGCAGACAGCGGTGCATTTTGCCAGGCCAGTGGACGTAATGCTTTCCCATGCAGCGAGAGCACATGAGGACCTCCGGTTCCTCACAGTCGCAGAAGAAGCCAGCTGTGCGCTTGTTACAGAGGGCACATCTCCTCCTCACACTCATTTTTACTCCTGCCATAACCTGGCACTACTGAATGGAAGGCCGCTTCATACATGACCAAATGGTGAATTTAGCCGTGGATGTAACCCTGAACACCAGGCAATCTCGCTAGGACGAACTATGGAGTAGAGACAAATGTAGGAAAGAAAATGAGGTGAGGATAGGGTTTGACTTGGATATTGACAAGTTTATACGAGAATTAAGCATCTGTATCCATCTCTCAGAAAGTGCGTAGCCTGCTTTAAAGTATATTCCACCTAATACAGGCCTACTGAAACTAAGAAGGTTCCTGGACTCTTCAAGCCAGCATAATTTCCAATCGTGTCATCTTTGGTTGGAATTTCGACAATTATCGCATCTTCTCAGCCTTTTTATGATAACTCAGTAGGATATATAGGCTAACAGAGCAAATACTCGAACTCTAAGCTACCTAAATATGAGCAATTCTACTTATGCCGCCAGCCTCTCCCTCTGCCCCGCCCTCTGAAAGTCTCCTGCCTCTCTTGCGTATCTCGCATTGCATTCTCTTGTAGGGAAAACTCCCACAGAGTTCCGTACTCCGAAGTCACCCAGAAAGCCATGCCTTTGGACAGCAATACACTTCCACTTGCACCACTGTAGTGAGTGTTCTGTGAGGCACAGGGAAGCATACGGAACACAGTTCCTTCGTTCGTGAGGTCTAAACGATATTGGATGCGTGGCTGTAAAGCCAGGATAACCAGCTCGCCGTATGCTGTAAAGCAGATGCTAGGACCCTCATAAGTATAGTTGAAAATGGCGAATTTCTGAAATGTCTCTGTAGTGAGACTAAAGCTTTCAAGAGAACTAGTGCCAGAGGCAAGATACAGGGTATTTGTGTACTTCGCAGGCACGAAATTAGAGTGACTCTCAGCCATATCAGGTAACTGTTCCCAAGCTTGAGTTTGCATGCTGAATTTAGCAGAGCGTTTAGATCCGTGTATATAATACCAAGGCTCCAAATCGTAGCGTCTTCTCTCTCTCACCACCAAATACGTAAATGGCTTTAGTCTCTGCGTGAACCCCAAAGCTGTAGACAGTGTTTTCCTTTGAAGGCATCTGAATTAGTTCCATTCTCTCGATATTCATAGAAAACATTCGTCCTCCGCATTCTAGGAAGTACACTTCTCTATTGACATATACAACCATGGTGCCTTTTTCGAAAGCAAATGCAAGGTCAATTTGCCTAGCAATTCCTCCTGTGCCATTGTATAGCGACAGAGTAGTGCCAGTTATCCCCGGAAGCAACTCTTCACTCATAGTTTCCCCAGCAATTTGCGTCTCATACAGCAGCAACTGCTCCACTACTTCCCTCGCTCTCGAGTCATTTAACCGATAGCTGAACATACTCAATTCCTCGTCAGTCTCCTGCCCACTCCTAAGCGCCTGCACTATAGGGTCTTCACTAGGGTTCGGGTCTACATACAGGCTTTCTCCTACTAACTGACTGGCTCTGTCCAGTCTGCTGCTCAGTTCTGCCTTCAACTTGGCCAGTTTCTGAGTGGTGGCTGTCTTGAATTCTTGGATGTCGGCAATAATTTGGCTGATCTTCTGGTTGAATTCCTCAGAACAGCGGTCGATTTTGCTGAGGCTGCTCCTCAAACTAGTAACTCTCCTATCGAACGCGCCTGATCTGACGGCGAACCGCTCATAGAAGCCTGGAGAACAGTGTTGTCCGTAGGCCGCGACAGGCAAGCAGTGGTGCATTTTCCCTGGCTGGCGAGCGTAGTGCTTCCCTATGCAGAGCTCGCATAAGAACACTTCCGGATCTGAGCAGTCGCAAAAGAAGCCAGCGGACTGCTTCTGACATAGGGCACATACCCAGCCTGCCTTGCTCATATTTCCCATCAATGGTCACAGACCTGCGCATTTCGCTCACCTGAGAATGGGAACTCAGCGGTCAATTCCTCAGTCTCAAGTGAACATATTACCTGAGAAAGGGCCTGGGAACAATAGCAAAATTGGGTAGTTCTGAGTTACTTCCTCTTGGGGATTTATAGAGTCAGACACTCGCAGATATTAGCTAAAGCTAGGTACTTAGTATCAGGGTCTAAGTATAGTGCTCAGATACATGCAATTGCATTTTCTGCATAACCAAGTGCGCCTTCTCCCACACACAAGCCGGGCGGACTGTTAGAAGCATGCTTCTCCTAGCAAAACCCGCTTAAAAGCAACCGAAGAAGCCAGTCCTATATCCCCATTCCCGATATCCGGACTTCGAAAAACCATTTCCTTCCCACTAGTTCACTAATCGAAATGCCCAGTACAGAAGCAGGCGAATCCACTGCAAGGCAGTATAAGTTTCCGACACAATGTCGAACTTCTCAGTGCCTCGATAGCCTCTCAGCCCCACTGGGTATATAGAACCGCGGAGAATGCAGGGGTTAATGGAGGACCTGGATATCCGCTTTGGGAATATTAGTTCCTAGTTGTTTTCGGCTAAATTGCACTTTTCACTGTGACTAAATGACGATCCACGGTCGCAGCCTTCAGTGCATTTAGCCAATTGCCGGTCAAAAAGGTCTCTTTTATGCAGGGATCGTAGGGGCTATTATTCGGGATATGTCTAGCAGACAGAACCTTGCACCGCAGGGAAACTGCCTGGAAAGACACAGTTTTGACCTCTCCGCCTTTGTTAAATCGTGGATTTCCAGCTTATTTCCACACACAGCGGCCATAATATTGCCATTTGGTAGGTTTTGAGACACAAAAGAACTACTAGGAAGTGTATATTTGCAACAATTCCGCAGAGATAAGTCGAAATCAGCCTCACTTTCCAAGAGACTGAGAATACAGGCCTCTGCCCTGCTTAAACTGCAGCGCGGGGCTTCCGCTCTACCCGACAGCCCCGCCTTCTCGCTTGTATCGGTTTATATAACCAGTTCTTCTATAGACAGCCTTGTATGCTAGTAGCTTTGTAGAGTGAAAGCATTGTCTGCATCGGAGTCTCAGTAGACCCCAGTTGCAGAAAGTCACTGCAAGCTGCTTTTCACATAGAGAACATAGCCACGCCTTTAAATACTACGCTGGGAAAGCTGCCTTCTAAGCAAGGTATAGCGTATGAAAGCAGGCAGCACTCGACAATTGTTTCAGACTTATGAGAGTCAACTTCATTTTGTAGACATCCAATATACTTTGAATCTACGTATATGAACGTTTTTCGCTACCTTCGACAAGACGAGACTCTCCTCTACGTGGACGAGACAAGGGGAGAACAGCCCTTCGACTCTCTCGAAACCTGGGAACGCGCCAGAATCGCTGTCTCTATACTACTCCTGAGATCTGCCTCTGCAGTCCACTCCTTCAGCTATGACCATGTAATGTTGGTCTTCTACAATGGCTGGTACTATTTCGCTGTGCAGGACGGCACTATATCTGAGTTGTCAGATACTGAGTACAATGCGACTATGGAAACTTTGCAAGTACGGGAAGTCTCAGGCTCCTCTTCGCCGGCCTTAAATGGGTCGGACAGTGAAGATAGCACTGTCGCTATTAAGACTGTTAAGCCCCTGTATCCTGGCTTGGACGATGTTGCTCAGGGAAGACAGCTCTCCGTCTGTCCTGCCTGTCAGAGACCCTTGAGTCAACAAGCAGTTAGATAAGTCACTAGCCTCGATTTAGCTCCGAATATCACTCAACCAGCTAGTTCTGTCACTATATTGAGCCTAGAAAAGTGCATCTGTGGTCCATTGTAGACTTGCATACAGAGGGATTGGCCCACACCTCATATTCACTATTCCTACAGCTGTATCCCACTGAAATACCCCTATTAGACTCACACCGCTCTGTATACCCGCTTCCTGTAAGTCTGTATAGACTCTAGAAGGTCAGTTCTCCTATAATATGGTACTCAGGTTCCTCAAGGCCTGGCTCAACACGCCCGCAGACCCTGTGATGGCGGAGCACTTGTCCAGAAACAAGACCTTCCAGAAGGTTATTCTCGGAGCCGTTCGATTGCCGCAAAAAATATCCGATTACCTCGTTCCCGACTCCGAAATCGAAGCGACTCTGAGAGAAAAGCAGTCCCCTCCGAAGCTATTGGAGTCCTCCAAGCCCCCTCCCAAGCCCTAGTCTTGAATAACCGATTTTACCACTTTTCCTCGCGATTTCCTCGATTTGTGGAGTGGTGGGAGGCGGAAGGGCTTATTTAGCTACAAGGACTAGGTGGAAAGGCGGGTGCCAGTGCTGTAGGCGATTTTGTACATGCCTTGGGTCTTTTCCATGTCTGTTTCTGCATGCAAATAGGCCATTTGTGCGTCTTTTCGCCAGTAGAAAGGGAAAAATAGGTCGATTTCCAGGGCTAAAGGGTCAGTTAGACAGGGAAATTGCCCTTCGCTGGGCCTTTTTAGCTCCTTTATAGGGGGAAAACCTATAATTCGGCGGCCTAGCTCAGGACTCCATACGTAGTTTCCGTGTATGTCCTTGATATAGCTGATTTTGACTCCTTCTGGGGTGAAATCGGGGTAAAAGCCTCTGCCTGAAGTGTCGAATTCTAGCTGGGTGCAGCTATTTTCCTGCTTTTCCTCGTGGTTTTGGGGGATTTCCGGTTTTTCTAGGAAGCGAATTTCGTTTTCCACTGGGATTTGATATAAAATACGTCTATCAGAACAGAGGTGGCAGCCGCTGCCCTGCAGATAGGTCCAAGGCAGGGTGGGAGAGCGTTGGAACAGGACAGGCCGGCCGTCAGGGTAACAGACTGGGGACCAGGCCTGGCCTTTGCCGTCAATGTCCTCCCCTCCGCAGAGCTGAATGTGTAGAGGAATCCTATGGTCGAACCGCTTCTCCCCAGCAGCACTGACCACATAGGTCCACCCCGCCTCCTCCACTTCCCTCAAGAACTCCACCGTCTCTTCCAGCTGTTCCCCGTACCGGTAGCAGTACTTCGGCCACTCCCGACCCAGACCGTCTTTCTCCAAGAGGTGCCACTTGCAGGGGGATATCGCCTCTCGGTCTTTGGTTTGGAGACGGTAGTAGTGGGTGGAGGTCTCTAGACTGGCAGCGATGGACAGGAGGCAGAGTAAAGTGGGTAGTGCCATATACCGTTAGGGACTATAGTGTATTAGGCGCTACTTGTCTTTAGGGGAGTGGGCGAAGTGCAGCAAAGCGGCCAGGGATGCACAACTCGCCTGCCTTTGAGGTACTTACATGTATAAGGGTCTGCACAGTGCTTAGACCTGGGCCCATTCACGGTACTTGGAAATAGTTCCTCAAAGCCTTGACTATCGTGCCTCCTTGTCAACCACGTTGATAGGTGGGAAGTAGAAATGGGTGCAAGGTGTTCCTGCCAAACTCCAGAAGAGGACAGCAACCTGGAGGTGGAGAAGAAGCCGGAGCCTGCCAATCACAGTAAGAGGCCTAACTTGAGTATCAAATTGCCGCTGCTGGACATCATCAAAGTGCAAAGTTCTTTGAGAGGCTATATAGCGCGCAGGGAAGTGCGCAGCGTACTAGGGGGCAAAAGCGCGGTTATCAGCTTTGATGGAGGCAAAGCCTTACAAGAGATAGACGAAGTCCCGGAATACGCCAACCCCGCAACTCTCCTAACCGAAAAGAAGTTAGGCGAATACGAATACAACTACTCCCTAGGCGACAGAGTGACAGTAATCCCTCGCAAGCCAGTGCTGCTAGACAACGGGGCGGTCTATGTAGGGGAGTGGAACCAGGACAACGAAAGACATGGCAAAGGCATGCAGATATGGAGCGACGGGTCGAAGTACGAAGGATATTGGAAAGGGGACAAGGCAGCGGGCAAGGGCAGACTCATACATGCAGACGGAGATGTGTATATTGGAGACTGGGTGAATGACAAAGCGGAAGGCAAAGGACTATATATCCATACAGACGGGTCGAAGTACGAAGGAGACTGGGTGGATGATAAGCAGCACGGAATAGGCGTGGAGACCTGGCAGGACGGCGCCCGCTACGAAGGCCACTACTCCGAAGGCCGAAAGCACGGCTCCGGTCTCTTCCTCTGGGCAGACGGCAGTTCCTACGACGGCCAATTCCGGGACAACAACATCGACGGCTTCGGCACATACCAGTGGAGCGACGGACGCCGCTACGAAGGAGACTGGAAAAGCAACAAAATGCACGGCAAAGGGAAGTTCACCTGGGCAGACGGTAGACAGTACGAGGGCGAATACACCAATGACATAAAGCAGGGACAGGGCGTGTTTGTGTGGCCGGATGGACGCAGGTATGAAGGCCTGTGGATGGATGGGAAGCAGCATGGGACGGGCGTGTATACGAATGGAGTGGGGGAAAAGAGACAGGGGGAGTGGGAGAATGGGAAGAGAGTGCAGTGGCTGAGCGCTCCACTCTCGTAAATAGCCTTAACACCCACTTTCCACCAACAAGGAAGGAAACCGCCTTTCCCCGGCTAATATAGTGTATTAGGAGTAGTCCGCTACTCGCTTGCTCCCCAAGTCCTCCTCCTCCCACCTCGGGGCATACCTATCAAAAGCCGCCACCCTCGCTTCCGGCAAAGTGCTCTTATACGACTTCAACACCTCATTCCGTCCCTCCGGCTGCGACAATTTCATCTCAATCGACTCTTCCTGCGCTTCTTCTCGGCCTGTGACTCTATCGAAGGGCAGCACTCCCAGGACTCGAGGCTTGGTGGGGTCTTGCAGGTCCACGGGCTCTGGGAGAATCATGAATGTGGACTCGTCTTTCAGGCGGACGTCTTCTCTGCCGGTCATTTTCTCCATGTTTACTAAGGCGGGCGCTCGCTTTCGGACTACATTCTGGTCAATTTCCAACACAGCCTCTCCCCCTGCCAAGCCCTCCCTCATCCCCGCCTCCCCAACCCTCACAAACAGGCTTTTTTCCTCCTCTCTGGCTTGGTCCAGGCTCCTCCCTACCTGTTTCTCCATGTTTACCAGCACAGACACCTTGGGCTCTATAGGTTTCGGGTCTAATACCAGTCCTTGTCCCTCCTCTGGGTCGATTTGGACCTCTTTTCTGCCTGTTTCCCGGTCCATATTGACCAATATATGCGTTTTCGGCCGTACAGCGCCTATATCCGGGTCGATTATCAGCTCTTCTCGGTCTTCCGGCAGATCCACGTCTTCGGGCCTGCCCTGCGCTCGCTTCATATCCACTAATACCGGAATTCGCTCCTTTAGGACTGGATTTAGCAGCAAAACGTCCCCTTCCAGAGGGTTTTCCAGCCTATCGATTTCCTCCTCTTCCCTGCCTTCCACCTTCCCGAAGTCAAAGGCTGGCGCCCGCTCTCCGACAGGCTCGTAGTCGTAGGCTCCAGGGGGCGGCACAGGCTTGAAGCCCTTCACTCGCTGGTAGTGGCGCAACTCCATCAACTTGTCTCGCTCTTGGGACAGGAAAAAGGCCTGGGGAACCCCGCGGGCGAAGTCGAACTCAGGGGAGCGGTCGTATTGCAGGGAAGTGCGGAGATCGTAGAATTTCCACTGCTCGGGGAAAAGGTCGTTGTCAGGCAGGTGGGCGGGCTGCACTAGGGCGGGTTGGTGGTACTGGAAGACCAAGTGATTGGGATGCTGCAAGTCGACATTCGGATAAAGCAGCATTCTGGAGTCAATATCCGCCTGCTTTTCCTCCACCGGAAACAGCTTCACCGCCCCCACAGAGTCTCGATGGTCGACCAGCCTATACACAGGGTCGTACTCGCCCGGCCCCAGCCGCTCTGAGAAGTCTGGGGCAAGTACCGAAAAATGCTCAGGGGCAATATGGGGTCTGGGCGCCTGCAGCTTCACCAGTGTATCGTTGATATGCAGGGCTCTGCGCATATCTGGCTCCGGCTCTTTGGCCTTCGCCTCCTTCCCAATGACTGCTTCTTTGGGGTCGGGGCGAGTGGCAAGGTCGTCAGGGTCGTAGGCGCCGGGGCCTGGGAGACGCTGGATGGGCTTTGCTATGAGGTCGGAAATGGGAATGCGGTACTTCACTGCGCCGGGGATGGCTTCTTCCACGCCTCCGTAGGACACATAGTATAAGCCAGGTCCCAACTTCGCCTCAGGATCAGGCTTGCCCACTTCCTCCTCCTCCCTGGGTATCACTCCTCCCACCACTTTCGGCTTCAGCACATCCTTCACTCCCGCCGCCACTGTCAATTGAAGCAACGCAGCGAAGCGCTCGTCCTCGGCTTCTTCCTGTTGCTTCTTTAGTAGAATTTCAGGCTTTTCAGGGGGGAGAACGATGAGAGGAGAAGGCTTGCGCCATTTGACGGCTTCGTAGTTGGGGGAAAGGGGGAGTTGCGGGGGAACTGGCTTGGGAGTGGGACGTTGGGAAGAGGGGAACTTAGGGGCTGTGAAGACACGCTCGACTTGTGCATAATTGGCTGTATAAGCTCCAGGCCCCAGCCCAGTTTTAACAGTTGGCGCAGCCGGCTTAAAGTGCAACTTCGGCATATCCAACGACTTCCCCCCTTCCCTCGCCTGTCTATCCCACTCATTCTTCGCCTTAAAGAAGTCGTCATACTCAGACGAAGCCGTCGAAACCGAATTCTGCGACTCGTCAATTTCAAACTTGTCCTCTGCATATCTCTTCGCTCCAGAGCTGCGATGTAAGGGGTCACTAGTCTTTCCCACTAGTGCAGGGGGCTGCTTGACTGGCTCGGACTTGATGGATAGGAGGGAAGTGGCTGGGAGGATGACGGGGGGAGGGGAGATGGCTTTGGGAGTGGGTTTGGACTTGGGAGTGGGACTGCGGATTAGTGCGCTGGGAGCCTTTTTGAGGGTGCAGTCGTAGTTTGGGTTCAAGGGAAGCTTCATCGGCTCTTCCTTACTAGTCAGCGTCCTGCCCGTCTTAGCCACCACTCCCCCGGTGACTCTCTTCCTCACAGGCTCCACACTCGGCACCAACACCACAGCCACCGGCCCCGCCTCCTTCCTTTCCAGCCTTTTCGCCGCTCCAAAGGTTGTTTTCCCCAGGACAATTTCCTGCTTCGTCCCTTTGCCGGCTTTGGCCTTCCTTTGGTCACTGGCTAAAGTGGGGATTTCCCTGCACAGCGCTGCGTACTCCCTTTCCGCCTCCTCCAAAGCTGCTGCCAGACCCTGGGCTACCTCTGCTTCCATTTGCTTTTAGTGCTTAGCTAAGGCTTTGAGGAGAGTGGCGTCTCGGAGAGTCTGCCCGGACTCTAGTTTGGCCTGAATGCGGCCTAAGGTCTGCTTGGAAAGGGACTGAATGGCAGCAGTGAATAGGGCTTTCAGTGGCTTTTCCTTGGATTTCAGTAGTAGTTTTACCTCTTCAGTGTGGTTTTCGGCGGAATTGGGCGTTTCTTGTGCCTGTAAGCAGGTCAAATGGGCACACAGGACCTCTCCTAGGTCCATCAAAGGACCCGGCACAGTGACAACCCCAGCAGCAACCGCCCTTTTCTCCCACTCCACAGGCGCACAAAACCCACCTGTTTCTGCGACTATTTGCGCCTTTTCCCGAAGTCCAGAAGCATGATTAAGCACGAGGATATCCTTGCGTTGGTCCCTGGGGAGGGTTCGGCCTGTTTCGCCCCCGTCAAAGCCCTTTACGGTCCCGTGCTGGCGGAAATGAGTGAGGAAGGGCTGGATTTCCAGGCCGGATTGGTTGGTCATTGCGCCCATGGGTTCGGTCAGACTCACCACTTTGCCCTTTTCTGCGTCTATTCCTTGGATGAGGCTGCTGTAGTCGCTTGAGAAGTGGGAGATGCCGAAGGTCTTGGTGACAAGGCTGGTGCTGAGGACTGAAAGAGTGGACAGGGAGGAGGCAGCCAGGGCTTCCTGGCGTAGAGCCAGGGAAGGGGAGTAGAGGAAACGGGAGACTTCAGGGTGGACCTGGGCCAAACGGGCTGCAAGCTGGGTCAGGACAGCGGACTTTTCTTCTGCTGTTAACTCATCTTCCGCTTCGCCCACTACGACAGCAGAGCAGGCTAGGGGAGTTGCAGCCAGTCCGCAGGCTAGTTCGAGTGTGAGCGCCCTGTCCTCTGCCTGAGTCTCAGAAGCAGCTGAGGAGTAGGCCACTTGCACATACCGCTGTTCTGAGGGAGAGGAGTAGGAAGCACTGTACACTGGGATTGATACTTCTACTCCGTCTTCCTGCTTCAGATAGACATTGAAGCGAAGGAACTGCTGGGCTTGCTGCAACTGCTCAGGGTAGGGCTTGCCGGCTCTCACCAAAGCTCTGGAAATGCTGCTTTTGAGAGCAGACAAAGAAGGCGCGGCGCTTGAGAAGTATCGGCGTATGAAGAGGGACATTTTACCACTCCGAGAAAAGCTAGGTGCAGAGAGATGGGAGCGGATTGCTGTTCTACGCGCTACCCCCCTTCCAACCACATCTCTCCTCGACCTTCCAGCGGAAGTCCCCCCTCCGTCCAGTCCAACCCCACCCCACCCCAATCCTCCTCCATCGACATCCAACTTCCTCACAAGCCGCCTACCACCCAGGCAAACAACCCTGTATTTGAATTCAACTTCCCTGACCTCCCCAGTCCTAAACCTGCGCTTTCCCTCACTCCGCCTAGTCCCTCCTCTGACCACTTCCTGCTTCTTCTGGAAAACAGAGCTGTGGGCCTAGTCACTCAGTGGCAAACGCTTTCTAGGCAGGTTAAAGCCTTAGGTCAAATCAGTACAGCTGGACTGAGTCACTGGCACAGTCGTGATTATGAGGCGTATGAGCAATTCATAGGGAATTTGAGGGCGAAAACAGAAGAAATAGCAGCAAGTCCAGTGGCAAATTCACTTGAAACCGGAAATAATGGGCAGATTCGGAAACTTCTGCATCAAATAGCCGCTATCTGGGAGTCTCCGCTTGACAAGGACTGGCAGTATGTGCTAAAAACACTATACAATAGGGAAAAGGACTTAAAACTGGCACAAAAAGAGGCTTTGAAGCTTGAAGAAGTGACAAACTTCCTGCAACAGGGAGTAATCGATGCGAAGAAAAGGCGCGAAAGCCTGCAAAGTGACCGCTTTGAGTACTTGGAAAGGCTGAATAGGGAGGCTGAAGCGCTCCGCAAAGCCACCAATTCGCACATATCAGCCCTCCTCTCCCTGGCACAGCAAGCCAAAGCCACTTTAGAGAGCTGCATTACGCTTGGCGATATTGAAGCCAGGGCGGAAGTGGCCTTGGCGAAGACTCAGCAGAGGAGCACTGTGGGGCCTACATTGCTGCATGCCATGCTTCCTTTCCAGGCAGCCAATACACCTGCACCTCCCAATCGACAGACTGTCCCCACAGCCCCTCTAGTCTCGCTGCAGCTGCAACCCGGCACCCTCTACTCCCTTCTCTCCCCTCTCCCAGCCGTCCCCATGGCCCTCGCCGAAGTCCTTGCAGAGACTGAACTCCTCCTCCAGTCCTTCACCCTGCAGTCCCAAACCCACTCCATCGAGTCCACCGTCCTGCGCTACTTCTCTGAGAAGTACTCAGACTTGACCCCTCTAAAGGCCTTCCTAGCCACCATTGCTGCCTACGAAGCAGACCCAATGGCCTACATTTCCCTGCTAAGAGAGGCTTTTCACCTGCACAAACCTCCTTACAGTCCTTTGAACACTGCATTGGGCCTGTCGAAGGCGCTGGTTAGTGTCGTGAAAGTGATGATTAGGCCGGCGGAGGCGGACTTGTGGGCGCGGACGGGAGGAATGATAGGGATTAAAGACCTGCTGGAGGTGATTTATAGCCTGGAAACTTACCAAAATAAGGCGGAATTGGTGTGGAAATGCAAGCCTGAGAGTGCTGAAAAGGAAAAATACTGGCGAATTGTACTCCTTTTTTCCCTAAAAAGAGCTAATTTAGAGGCTTTTACCCTATCAAAAACAATATTCAGCAATTCTCATCTCCGTCTCAGCATTTACTCAATCCAATCCTCACTGAAAGCATCAATTCCCTCTGAAATCCTGCTTTCAGACGAACACTTGGAGCAGCTATTGGCGAGTTCTTTCCCTGCGAGCACTGCAGTGAGCCAGTTGGAGCTGCAGCGACTGCTGGACCTGGGCTGGCTGTATGCGGAAAGCAGCGAGTCCGCCTACAGTCTGCCCTTCACTGCCTACTACCGAGTCCTTCACTAGCAGTTGTTTAGGCAGATTTCGTTCAGCAGGATAAATTCCTAGGGCCAGACTAATTAGGCTGGAGAAATCACCATTGCAGTCTCTAACGTCCTTTGATTCAGCACCCTCACTTACCCATATCCCTGTCCTCAGTGCATTTACTCAGGTCAATACGAGTAAGGTAGCCCTTCGTAGCTACAATCATTACATTGGAGGCGGAAATGGACACACAGGACTGGCTATCTGTCTGTGGAAGGGTGAAATTGAGGCTGAAATAGGTGAGGGAATGGAGGGAAAAGGCCTCACATTGGCCAGTGTATCCGCCTACTAGGTAAATTCGCTCCTTTCGTAGGACGACGTTGAAGCCAGCCCGCGCATAGTGCATATTGGGCAGTGGCTTCCAGCCTTCCTGCTGATGCAGCTTTACTTCTGCTGAGGAAAGGAGGCGATTCCCCCGAATACGAACAAGCCCGTCTCTGCATATACCAGAGTGTGGATATTCCTAGGGGCGGTCATGTTCCCCAGACGACTAGTCTGGGAGGATTTGCACTGATAGGTTCTGGTGTTCGGACTGCTGCCCGCTCCACACTAGTATATACAGGTAGAATCCGGGGAGACTGCAATTGCGCTTGTAGTGTCACAAGGCACACTGATCTTGAGTACTGTTGCATTGAACTGGGAGGACAGTCGTAGGACTGGAGTTGGCGAGTGAGTGGTTGGCCAATCGTTTGTACAGGGCTGATAGAGGCTCGGCGGGGAGACGGTAGAAGTACCGAGAAGGGGTAAAGTCCAGGTAACAAGCCCACAGCTCGGAGTTGGTAGCAGCTGCCTGCCACAAAGAACAGACCAAACCGCCCTAGAACCGCTTATATAGTGTAGGCCAGTCCTCTAGGAGCACATCCCCAGCACTCACGAACTTCAAGACCCACTCCATTCCTGCACTGATATATCCCTCTTGCGACTGCAAACATGTACGGGACACTAAGCATTTAGGTCAAACTGCCTTGACTCAGTTGTCGTATGAGTCTATCTAAAGCGGCCAAAGTCTGTGATTCGCTTATATCAGTGGGCGGGTCTATCGGCAGAGGGATCAGAAGACTAGGCCGGGCACTGGACGGCTCTTTCAGTCCTGAGACTCTCAGTGCTTCCTTGGCTCTCCCAACCGTCCTATCAGCAGCTTCCTGTATCGTTTCCAGTTCGCCCATCAGTCGCTTTACCTCTGTTCCCAGACTGCTTATGAGTCCTTTCGCTGCTTCGAAGTCGGTTTCCAGCTGAGTGCAGGTCTTTTTTGCTTCCTCCAAGTCTGCTTCCAGCTTTCGCTTCTGCAGTCCTAGCGAATTCCCTTCTTTTCGCAATTTGCTGGTTTCCTTCGTGGAGGCTTCCTTGAACTCTTCCAAGTCTTTGTTTCGGCTGTATAGTTCCAGCTGTGTAGGTACTACTCGTAGGCCGTTGACAGTTGTTTCCAGCTGCTTTTTCTCTTGTTCGAGTTGAAGACTGCGAGAGACTTCTTTTTCCAACTCAAGGCCCAGTTCTTGCTCCAGCGTGCGGGCCATCTCTAAGTGCAAGTGACCTTTCGACTCTTCCAGCTCCAAGCGCAATGAGTCCAACTCCGCCTCTTTCAGGTCCAACAAGTCCCTATAGTCCTGCGCTTCCATCATAGCAAGGGTGCAGAAGGTGTGGAGAAGCCGGTAATAATGGGGTGTCTTTGCATCAACAAGGAAGCTGGGGACTCAGCGGACACAACGCAGGCGCTGCTGAAGGAGGAGGGGCCGGCCCAGGTCATGGTGGAGCCTGCTGCAGTGCAGCCCTCACTCAGCACTGATGACTTCAAGATAGAGAAGATGATAGGCAAGGGGTCTTTCGGCAAAGTCTTCCTCGTGACCAAAAAAGACTCAGGGGCACTGTACGCTATGAAGGTCCTGCGCAAGGAAATGATAGAAAGGCGCAACCAAATTGTGCACACGCAGGCAGAAAGGTCCATTCTCAGCGAAGTCCAATGTCCCTTCATCGTGCAGCTGTATTACGCCTTCCAAACTCCTGACAAGCTGTATATGGTGATGGACTATATGAGTGGTGGAGAGCTCTTTTTCCATCTCCGCCGCAGTGGCCGCTTTACAGAGGACCGAACTAGGTTCTATGCAGCGGAAATACTGCTGGGGTTGGAGTATTTGCACGACAGAGAGATCATTTATCGAGACTTGAAGCCTGAAAATGTGTTAATTGATGGAGATGGGCACTTACGCATATCGGACTTTGGCCTAAGTAAGAAAGGCGTGACTTCAGACGGCAAGGCCTTCACCTTCTGCGGCACTCCCGAGTACCTCGCGCCTGAAATCCTGCGGGGCATTGGGCACGACCAAGCTGTGGACTTCTGGAGCCTGGGGGCGCTTATTTATGAGATGCTGTCGGGGGCGCCGCCCAATTACTCCAGAAACAGGGATGAACTGTTTAGAAATATATTGACGAAGCCGGTGGAGATGAAGCCGCATTTCTCTGCGAGTGCTTGCGACCTCCTCCTGCACCTGCTCCAAATCGACCCCAAACAGCGGCTCTCCACAGCCACAAATATGAAAGAACACTCCTTCTTCTCCCCCATTTCCTGGCCTGACCTACAGTCCAAGTCCATCAAGCCGCCTTTCAAGCCGGTCATCAGCCATACCAAAGACATGCGCAACTTTGATAGGATGTTTACGGATGAGAAGGCAGTGGACAGTGTGATTGACCAGCCGCTGGAGGGACAGTCCAACAAGTATCCCGGGTTCACGTACCAGGACCCGAGGTTAAAAGGCTAAGGTAGTAAGAGTAATGGGGAAGCCGCAGACCAAAAAGAAGAAGACTGGGACCTCCAAACACAAAGCCTTGAAGTTGAAGCATTACGCCCGCGACATTGATCAAATCCACGGAGACATCGAGCCCGAAGTCGCCGCCAAACTCCTCAGCCAGCCCATTGACGAAGACCTGCCCGGCGCAGGCCAGCACTACTGCGTCCAGTGCGCCCGCTACTTCATAGACGACCCAGCTCTGCAGCAGCACGTGAAAGGCAAAGACCACAAGAAGCGACTTAGAGAACTGAAGGAAGTTCCCTACTCTCACGAAGAAGCCGAGCGCTGTGCAGGCATGACCTCCTCCAAGCGGCATCCAACCATGCAAATAGACTAGTCCTACACTCCCGTCTTCTTCTTCGAGTCTCTCTTCAGCTTCGTCAGAGCAGTCATCATTTCGTCTATCTGAGTCTCAGGCACGAGTCCATGGTCCAAACAGTACTTGATTGCCATTTCGCTCTTGGGGTTCTGCTGCAGGAGAGACTCGTAGAAGGCGCGGCTAGGGTCGTCGAGGCTGGGCTCGGGGTGGCGCTGGCCTTGGCGGAAGGACTCGCTTTGGTCTTCTTCAGTATTGCCTTTGGACTTGCGAGGTTTGGCAGGAGGCTTAGTGGCTTCTGGTGGGTCTGTGGGGTTGGACTCAGAGGAGGTAGAGATGGACTCAGGGGGAGGGTTTGTTTGCAGGGAAGCTGTCTCTATGGGTATTTCCAGCGCTATACCAGTACAGGCCGTTTGTTCATAATCAACAGGCGTTTCAGCTTCCTTCGCACATTCACTGGTAGCTTCATAGGAAGTGGCAGTGTACTGATTGGGCGTGCTGGTGGGTGCTGACAGGCTGGAAGTCGGCTCTTCTAGGGACATGTCGAAGGCGGCCAGAGGGTGGACAGGGTCGAGATCCATTGGCTCTGCGTTTGGCGCGTCTGAGCGTTGCTCCATTGGGTGCTACAATACTAAACCAACAGATAGATGCACAAAGTGTTCCTTTCGGACTTGTCCTAATAGTCATATGAGCACCAAAGTCTTCAATGCGTACAACTCACCCCATTGACAAGCACCTGCAGTCATAGTATGTAGAGATCTATATCCGCTTGCTTTCAATTGCCAGGCCACTAGTCTCCGTCTGTTCCCTTCCTCCATGATTTAAACCGCTGTGATAGTTAAAAACATGAACCACGGCATAGTCGCCACTTGGGACAAACTCGAAACAGTGCTCAGCTCCAAGCCGCCCGTCCTGCCTCGGAAGCCCTCACGTTCTGCCAGTCCCAAAGGCCCGAACCACCCCCAGTCCTCAGAAAGAGACTACTCCAGCAAGCTGGAAAGCAGCAGGTCCAGGCCCAGGGTGCTGTCCCAGGAAAGCGGCGGAGAGGAGTCTGCGCAGCAGCTGGAACTCACATCTCTAAAGAGACCTCCCTCTGGAAGGCCTTTGACCGCGCCAATGAAGGGCGGACATAAGCAGGTGAGGGCTCCTTTGCCTTATTTCCTAGAGGGAGTCACAGAAGTGGACATTCAAAGGATATACAAAGCGAGATGTGAGGACGGGCAGATTCCGCTAATTCCCGACCAATTGCGTCGCTTCTACGACTTCTGTGCACGCAGCATCAAAGACCGCAAGTTCACCCTGGCCAAAGCGAGTCTCGGCCCCAACTCCGCGGAAGTGGTGGCGCAAGTCGTCCGCAACAACCACAACTTCTCCCAACTCGAACTGCGCAACAACGACCTTGGGGATAAAGGCGCTGTCATCCTCGCCAAATCCCTTTCCAAGGCTCTGAATTTGGTGCACATAGGCCTAGCAGGCAACGACATCGGCCCAGAAGGCGCAAATGTGCTGTTCCGCAGCCTCGCAGGAAGCCACACTGTGACCAGTCTCGACCTGTCCTCCAGTGAAGGCCTGCACAGGAACCGAATAGCAGGGAAAGGAGCAGAGGCGCTGATACCGCTTTTGAGGGGAAATCAGGTCCTAATGCACTTGAATTTGGCAGGGACGGGACTGGGGCAGGACGGAATCGAGCTGTTGGCGGAGGGGTTTGCAGGCAATAGGACCATGTTAGCACTGGAACTAGGGGGAAATGGACTGGTGGGCAGGGCGGTGGAGGTCTTTGCGAGGGTGGTTGTAGGGTCGAAACTCACACGTCTAGGCTTGGCTGGGAACAAACTAGGCTTAGGGGGGTGTGAAGTACTGGGTAGACTGCTATGTGGCGGATATGACGGCTTTTGTCCCTTACAGTACCTTGATTTAGCGAAAAACGAAATCCCGCAGACAGGAGTGAGTCGGCTTTATGGCGCTTTGTGCAGGAACGGAGCACTGAAGACGCTTCTACTGGATAACAACCCAGTGGGGCCAGCAGTCTACCCGGAACTGTATAGTTTTTTGGTGGAAAACCGCTCGCTCACCACACTCAGTCTCAACTACTGCGACCTGCGCTCTGATGGAGTGGCTGCTTTCAGTGAAGGTCTGAGCAAGAACCACAGTCTGCAGACCCTCAATCTGAGCTGGAACGCCCTGGAAGACGCAGGGTCAGTGTCTCTCGCCACAGGGCTGGCCCGCAACGACTCCCTCAAGTCCCTAGACCTTTCCTCCAACCGCATCCACGACAAAGGCGGCTTCGCCCTCTGTGAGGCCATGAAAACCAACCGCACCCTGGAAATGCTACAACTGCAGGACAATAACATACATGACACTGCAGGTCAGCTGTTTGCGGAGATCACCAGAGGCAATAGGACACTGGTCCGGCTGGGCTTGCGGTACAACCCAATCAATCAGAAGTATGTGAATGAAATCAACGAGAACATTAGTGGGAATAAGGACGGACAAAGACGCAAAATGATGCCGCTGCTGCGGACTGAAATAGACAAACTGCAGGTCAAAGACGGCGCTTTCGAAGAAATCGCGATTCTGGAGCGCAGGAAAAAGGCAGAGGAAGAGGAGTTGCAGCAACAACTGAAAGGCACAGAGGACCGCTATGAGCACTATCGGGAGGAAGAAGAAAAGAAGCATTTGGCTTTACGACAGCGACTACATACAGTGGTTGCTGAAAAGGACCGAAAGGACGGGGAATTGATCCAACTGCAAGCCGACACCATGGTAAGGACTAGACTTAGACCGAGGACAGACGAGGAGAAAGGGAAATTACCGACTGGGACCAGAGAGTCACAGACTTAGCCACTCAAATCCACCGAGAAAGCAAGAGCTGTACCTCCTATGCAGTGCAATCTCTCAAGCAAGACACCGCCCTCAAGCGCATTCAGGCCAATGAGCAGAGAGCGAAGCTGATAGAAGAGCTGAACAGACAGAAAGCTGCAAGGGACATGGCGGAGCTGCAGCTGGCCAGCTACCGCAAGCAGAGTGAACAGTTGCTGCAGGAAATAGAGAGGGAGGCAGGGCAGGGAAGGGTGGAGACGCAGGAAAGACAGGGCAAGCAGGACATTGTGCTGGCCAGTCAACAGCTGAGGGAGATCAAGAAGAGAGGCAGGAAGCCGCTGGGCACAGAGAACCAGGCGCCCAGAAAACTCAAATCCGCAGGGCGAAAGGACTAAGATGTGTCTACGTCATGTATCCTTTCTAGCTGGCTTTCTCCTCTTCCGTCTCAGAAGTGCCCTTGAGTTCCTCCTCAACTGCCATTTCTTCCCCTTCCTGTGGCTTTTCCTCCCCTTCCTGCGGCTTTTCCTGGCTGTAGGGCGCCTTGGTGCACTTCGCACATACACTCCTCTCCGCCGCGCACTTATCACATATCGTCCTATAGGCCTTCGCGACTGCTTTTTGGTGGCAAAAGTTGCTGCCTAGCGACTACCAGCTGCCAGGAACTCGGAGGATCTTGTACTTGCAGAACTGCTTGCGCCAGGAAAGCTGTTTGTAGCAGCGGGCACACAGCATGTCCAGCGGCTCTCCGAGGGCTTTGCTGGTCACTTTCGCCCAGCGGTCTGGGACGTAGGCAGTTCTGTTTTGATGGGCTTGGGGCCGGGACCTTCTTTCTACCTAGTTCTTACCCATTCAATATGTCCACTCGGAGTCGGTTGTCTATTGAGTGTGGCTGTCAGACTTTCCTCGTCCTGAATCGCGGAGATGAAAACCCTCTATGAAACTGCGGGAAATGGTATACATCAATGACATATGAGGCCTCTAAGCCGGGCTTGTCCCTCAATATACTGACACTAGAGACTAAACTATCAGAAGTCGTCCTCCATTACGTTAACGTCCTGCGGCTTTGAATGGTTTCCAACTATTCAATCATATCTTTATGATTTCTACCTTTAAGGCCTATTTTCGCTATGAATCCCTCCCCCTGTCTACTGATTAACCATCCATCACCAACACTGCCTCCTTCTTGAACTGGCGCAGCACTGGTAGTATCAGCCGAAAGGCCCGCTCAGCACTCGCATACTCCTTCACTCCAGTCAGCACTACTTGTCCAGACACGAATATCAGCAGCACAGCCTTCGGTTGCAGCATCCGATAGACCAGTCCAGGGAACAACTCAGGCTCGTAATGAGCGAAATTCATGTGTTTTAGCAGCAGTCCTTCCAGGCGTATAGGGAAACTCGTCTTTGCGGTGGCGACTAAGTTCTGCACTTTGAAGGCTTGGAAGTTAGCGGGGTACCCCAGCTTTTGCAGAATTCGTGTGAACTTGCGCCCTGCGAGACGACAACAGGCCTCTGTTTTCGCCCCTGTGACCACTACTTTCCCTGAAGCGAATATCAGCGCAGTCGATTTCGGCTCGCGAATTCGCATAATGAGTGCAGGAAAGCGCCTCGGGTTGTACTCGACATTGCGTGCTTTGGAAATAATAGACTTGAGGTCGAGAGGACAAGATACGTTAAACGTGGCGACGACGTTGTGGAGTTGAGGGCGCTCTTCTGCAGGACTGGCGGGGTCCTGCCCTTCAGTCATGTCCAGGTCCTGCTCGAAGTGGGTGGTGGTGAGGGCTAAGTCAGCTTTAGCATCTCCAGTCACGCCTAGGCTTGGAGAGGAAAACAGCTTCGCTTCGTTTCTCCCGCCGTTATTCGAACGCGACATTTGATTATAGCCCTTATAGTCCACTCCTTTCAGACCTACCGATCTTCCGCTATCCCACTAGTCTCTCTCCACAGTCTTTCTACCTTGCAGTCCAGCCAGCGATTTCAGACTCTGCCCCGATAACCATCGAAAGCAGCATAAACCACTAGAACAGGGAGCTGCCAGCAAGCTCGCTTGAGTCCAGGTCTGGCTAATCCCGACAGCACCACTATAATGGAAGTCCAAGTGGAGCTCAGCGGAGGCCTGGAGCTCTTATTCTCCGGCCAAAAGCGACTCCGCATCAGTCTACCCGAGGGCGCAAGTATGAGACAAGTGATCTTCAGAGTGAAGGAACAGCTCCGCGAAAGACCCGAACACTTCATGACCGGCAGCAGCCTGTAAACGCTAGTCAGAAGACCTGGCATTCTAGTGCTGGTGAATGATACAGACTGGGAACTATGTGGGAGGGAGGAGTACAGGCTGCAGGCGAATGACAGCGTGGCCTTCATTAGCACTTTACATGGAGGGTAGTTAGGCCTACAAAACACTTGCAGAGACGGTGGCTGGTTCTAGGCGAGTTGGAGCAGGCGGGTGAGCTCCTCTGTCTCTTCTGGGTCCAGGCTCCACTCCTGCGCTGTCTCCTGCGCTAGCGCTTGCGGGAACACATCCTTCATCAGGGCTGGAACAGCCCGAACGAACACACTTTTCTTTAGCTCAGTCACAGCTCTCATAGCTTCTTGGTAGCAGTTAGCCTTGATGAGGCGGCAGATCGGCGCCAGCAAGGACTTGGACTTAGTCCGCATGCGGTTTTTAAGGGCCTCGAGCAGGGTAAAAGCGTGTATTCCAATCGTTGCAACCACCGGTAGATCGAGTGCGGAAAGGAATTGCGGAGAGAGTCCAAGACAAATCTGCACGACTTTGATCGAAACCGGCCTTAAACCGTCCTCAAAACAGGCCTTACAATACCCCCGTTTCCTATACTCAAGCACTACAAAGGCAGACTTCACCGTCAACTCCCGGCCACACGACTTGCACATATTCAAATAAACCTGCAGTGCTGCTACTCTCAGCGAAGCCCCCACAGTCCTCGTCCTCGGCCACAACTCTTCATTCCAAGCGGCTTCATACCAGCAGGTGCAGACCTGTCCAGCTACGAGTGTATCTGGTAGTGAAAGGAACTTGAGTGCTTCCAGGAGAATGCGTTCCCTGGGACTATGAGCGAAGCTGCACCTTTTCGAGAACTCCAAGGCTGGAATTGGTAGTAAAGTCGCTATGTGGCGTTCATAGCTGTCCGCTAAAGCCTGCAAATCTTCTCCGACTGAGGCAATTAGAGGGGAAATCAGGTTGAAGCAGGGAAGGGAGCGGTAGCAGGCAGGGTGGACGTAGCGGTAGTCATACCCCAAGGCTTCTTTCACCACTGGAGACTGGAAAAGCACTGCAGAGTGGCACTCCGCACACATGTTGCCGTGACTGCGCTGCAGGATAGAGCTGTAAGTCCTGCTTTCCGCTTCTTTCATGGCTATTATGGCCTGTTTCTTAGGCGGGTAGATCTGCGAGTTCTACCATTTGCACTAGTAAATGAGCACTGTGGAGGTGGTGAAGCGACTGATACACCAATACAATGAAGACGCTCTGCTCCGCCAGGCACAGGAATGGACCGCTACTCCGGCCTCTACCTGCAAAGTCGTCCTCAAAAGACTCAAAAAGACCATAAAGGGCAAAAAAGAACTGCCGGCTACTCGCCTCATGGCTCTAAAAGTAGTCTGTAAGCAGCTGCTGCACCAGTGCATCCTCACAGGCAACCCCCACTTCCTGCAGTGCGCTGGCAAGAAGGTGCTGTCTCGACTCACCATTCTCGCCTGCCATCGCAAGGAAAGCAGCGACATCAGCAGGGGCGAGGACCTGTTCGGGGCTGTCAGTCTTGCGTCTGCACATAGCAGGAACGCTTCTATTGACTTTCTCGCATGTCTGCTGCAGTATCTGAAGCTGTGGGCGCAGAAATACGGAGAGGCCCCAGACGGGTCCCCCACAGTGTACCATTTGAGCTACTTGAAGCTACTAAACTTCGGAGTGGCGTTTCCCAGTGCAGAGGACTTGGCTGCCGACAAGCAACCCAGTTCCCTGAGCGCAGAGGACTTAGACAATGCGAAGAGGTCTGCACAGCTGCTGGAAGGCCTGCTGCAGCAGACTGGGGCTGATATGAAGGCTGCAAAGCAACTGAGAGTGCGACTGCAGGGAGTCCTGAAAAGGGTAGAGAAGGAAATCGGAGTGAAGACTGAACAGGAAGGGAACGAGGACTACGTAGTGCAGCTCTGTGAGGTGAATGACTACGTGAGAGGAGTGCTGGACGTGTGCGAGTCCAGACTTGCTTTGATCGCTAGTGAGAGTGGCTTGGAAAGGGAGGGAAAGCGAGGCTTTGCGGCTTCTTTGGTGCCAAGCTCTAGCAGTGAACTCGCCCTGCTCAGTAGTTCACCTTTTAGTGCGACAGTGCCTGTTTATTCTGCTCCTACGGAGGCAGATGTTGCATTCAAGCAGCACCTGCTATCCCGTCTCCACGACGAACTTGCCTCCGCTCGTCAGGAAGAAGTCTCCCTCGTCCAGTCCCTCTCCCTGCGAAGTCCTGAGCACCGCCCAGACAGTGACGAGGAAGACTTGGGCGCCACCGTGGACTCAGGGCTCAAGCTGAAGCTGGCCAGTCTGCACAGAAAGGCCAAGGAACTGCAAAGTCTCTTGCAGGTCAGAGACAAGGAACACACCGGCCTGCTAAAGGCACTAGTCCTGGCGAGGGCGGAAAACCACAGACTGAAGACGGAACTGGCAGAGCCTTCAGACAGTCCGCTGGTCTATGCCTCTCAAGACTTCGACACGATTCGGTCTTCTGTGTCCTACTCCATCCCTGCACTCGTCCTTAAGCCTGAAATCAGCGTCTACGCCCAGCGTCCGCCTCACAACTCAGCCCTTTTCCGCTCTGCAATCCGCAATTCCAAGGGCATGCTCTACTCCAGCGTGGACATAGAAGTGGGGTATCTCTTCAAGGAAGCTGCTTTGTTGCTGTACATCGGAAACAAGGGACCTGTGGAGGTGTGTCAGCTGCACACATTTGTATGCAACTGCCAATCTGGAGGACTGAGAGTGGATATCGATAAGGAAATGGACGAACAGCCGATTACACATAGGAATAAGGCGAATAGAGTGCTTACAATTCAGCAATTTGGGGTGTTTTGTGAGTTGCCGAGACTTGTTATTACCTATGAGTAATGCTAATGTAGAGTTGGAAGGCAGGAACAGACCCTGAACCTGCTTCTGCCTATCACAATGTTGCGGTATATGGCCTCGGAACTGCCGGAAAAGCAGGGAAATGCAGAGGAAGTATGGGCGAAGTTGGAAACTTGCAGCGAAAAAGAGACTTTTCCGGTAATTTCTCAGGAGATATGGACGGATTTGCCCCTAAGTCCCTCCCTTTCCAGGGTGGAAACGCAGGGCGAAGCCTGCTTTAGCGGCAGCTACGAAGGGCAAGCAGTGCTAGTGCGTCTCTCCCACAATGGAGAAGTGACAATCCGCTGCGCCAGTCCTCTCCTCCGCCAGTGCCTATTCGCCCTACTTGCCCACATACTAAGATAATAGTTGTTATTTCCCAGGCCCCCTGCGCAGCACACTGCGACTGCGTCTCCTAGCTGAGTTGAACTGGTTCATGTAATTTGTCAGTACTTGAAAGTGCTTGCGCTTCGCTATTTTGAAGGGAGAGCGACCCCCCATGTCCTGCGCATCACAGGACATGCCTTGGTTCATCATGAAGGCGACCAGTTCCAAACTGTTGGCTTTAGCCGCCACATGCATGGGAGTCTGCTGCACTGGGTCAACAGAGCACAAGACAGAAGGGTGTTTGGAGGCCAGACTCAGCACCTGAAAGGCCTTTTTCCCCTTCACATCCTTGAAGAGTTTCCGGGCTAATGGATGTGTATAGGGCTGTGCGACCCCCTCACTTGACAGGTCCTTGCGGTCGTTCTGGGCTGCAGATATATGCTTCGTGGCTATAGATATGAGCTCCTGGCAGTAGTCTTTGGGAGCAGGACGCGCCTGGGCTAGGTAAGCGCCGAGTTCCCTGGACAGCCGTTGTCCCCTTAAATCGTACTGAGAGTTGCTTTCTACGAGGCAAAAAGACCGAGAGTGAGGGAGGCTGAAACTGGTATTGACAGTGGAGGGTGCCGAGGCCTTGCGGAAAGGGAAGGAAGAGCAAGTGGGGTTGGGGGTTAGATGGCGAGTGGCCAGGCCTGTGGAGGGCAGAGTGGAGCGCTGGGAAGGCTGGGGACGGGAGGGAGTGGGGGAGTGGGCTTTGGGGAGAGTGAGGAGGGACTTGGAGTTGGCCTGTCGCTTTATCATTTCGACAATGATGTAGGTCTAAGACCTAGAAAAGGGAAATTTGTAGTGAAGTCGGTTAATAGGTTCGAATGCAAGAGGCTTCAATGCGACGAAAAGAGCAAACAACCGTTATTGATAAAAGTTATGTGAAACTGAATGCAGTCAGTAGTCTCGCTGACCCTTGTGCTGGGCTCAAAGTCTTACAATGAGTCAGTAATTGATCTTTCTTGTTTGGAGAAAAGCCGGAGTTCCAGCATCTGAAGTGGAGTATAATAGGTCGAGGAGTAAGCAAAGCATCGACTTTCAGTCCCAAATTCAAGTCTCTATGTAGGAAAAAGGAGGCTGCTATGAGTGTGTTCTAATGAAAGTGTTGGTCTGTGTCGACTCCTTCTATTTGTTTTTTCTATGGGCCAGTTCTCTTACAGTCCTGATCTGCCTAGCAGATCAGGACTCGGCACTGGAAGTTTGGCTGGGAGTGGAACTAGGGGTGCTTTCTGGCTTGGTGCTGTTGGCGCTGCTTGCATTTAGAAGGAAGTCTGGGGACTCCTGGGCTTGGCTGGCTGTTGCTGTGCTAGACCTGCTGCTGATTGGAGTGTTCTTCGCCCTGTCAATTTGGGGAGTGACCCTAGTGGTGCAGGCCACGAGCCAGCCCAAGGCAATTCACTTCACTGTATTTGCTCTCATCCTACTCTATGCACCCTACCAAATCTACCGCCTTTGCACCTGTATATGTGGCATTAGCCTGATCTGCAAACTTCACAGCTCCAAAGCTGCCGTACATCCTGAGGGCGATATCGAACTCCCAAGGGTGCAACAAGCAAATTTGTGTTCCAGTCAAAGCCACGACGAAATCCTAGACCTCGGCTCTAGTCGTCCCTCACTTCCCTCTAGCACTGGCGGCCTTGACGGTCCCGAGAGCAGTTTAATACAGAATAGTGATTGCTAGCGTAGTAAGTGTGGGCAATATGATAGGGAGAAGTGTGCGCTGGCTAGGAGTGTGGGTCAAGCCGAAGTACTACGCAGATGCGTGCACCAGCAAGGGAGCGGCTTACTACGAGTATGAGAAGCTGGAGGTGGACTGGGGCAGACAGGATGACTATGAGTCTACTGGGAAAATTGGCAGAGGGAAGTACTCGGAAGTGTATGAAGGCGTCAGTGTCATCAACCACCAGCGAGTCGTTATCAAAATTCTGAAGCCAGTTCGCACGAACAAGGTCCAACGCGAAGTGTCCATCCTGCAAAAACTGAAAGGCGGCCCTAATATAATCCACCTCCTGGACGTAGTGAAGGACCGGGGCTCCAACACACCTTCCCTAATCATGGAATACGTCAACAACGCTGACTTCCGCACTCTCTACCCCAAACTCACTGACTTCGAGATCCGCTACTACATCTATGAAGTCCTGAAAGCGCTGGACTTCACACACTCCATGGGTGTCATTCACAGAGACATTAAGCCCAATAACATCATGATAGACCACCCCCAGCGTCTCGTCCGCATCATCGACTGGGGCTTGGCGGAGTTCTACCTGCCCGGCAAGGCCTACCATGTGCGCGTGGCCTCCCGCTACTTCAAAGCCCCGGAGTTCTTAGTCAACTACACGCAGTACGACTACTCCAGTGACATGTGGAGTCTGGGCGCTGTGCTGGCGGGCATAGTGTTCAGGATGGAGCCGTTCTTCCACGGCCAGGACAACCCTGACCAGTTGGTGAAGATTGCGAAGGTGATGGGCACTGACGACCTGTACAGCTACATGGAGAAGTACAAAATCACCCTGGAAAGTCACTTGTATGACGGCATTTTAGGCCACTTCCCCAGGAGAATTTGGACTAAGTTCATCACTGTTGAGAACAGCAACATTGCGAATGCGCAGGCTTTAGACCTGCTGGATAAAATGCTTGTATACGACCATGCAGAGCGAATCACCCCTAAAGAAGCCCTGCAGCATGACTACTTCCAGCCTGTGGCTGCCATGTGGAACCGACTAAACCAGGGGCACAGCTTTGAAGACAGTGATGAAGCCTATGCGACTGCCATGGCAATTCAAGGCAGAAAGTCCCAAGCTAACTAATAACTCTATATTAGATGGCAACTGGCACAGCTTTGAGTGGTGGGAGTCGCTACAGTGGAGGGAGTAGGAGGCGGAGTCCATTGCCTGGGCGAAGTGGCTGGTTTGAGTGCGGGGGAGTGAGGAAAGCGGCGGAGACAAGCGGAACACAGCAGTTCTGACAGCCTGTTTAGAGGCATATATTGCCTAAAAGTCCCTAAATCGTTCCTTATTTCGGCCCTAATTTGAGCGATTTCCCTCTTCAGAGTGAGGATTTCCTGTTCGCGATATTGCCCCGTTTCCCTGCCTTTGTCCCTGCATTGCTGCGAAAGGCCTTCATTTGTCTCCTTTTGGGTCTCAAGCAGTCCTTTTAGCTCAATTATTCGCAGGTCGATTTTCCCTCTTCGCTCTGTTTCTTGGTTTATTCTCATAGCGCATACTTCCGGCGACCTGCTAAGTCTTCCTGAAATTCGCCTGCTTTGGTTCCTTTCCAATACCTCTTTCTGCTCTAATAACGCTCGAGCAAGCCGTCTTTCCGCCCTTCGATTACCCCTCAATTCCTCCTTCCTATCCCTTAGCGGACAGGCTGATTTGTAAGTGCGTTGATAGCACTTGAGGCAGATAGTGGCTTTGGATGACTCTATGCACCTTGTAACTCGATGACTTGCACATATCGTTCTACTGCAATGCGCACAGACCACCCTGCAGCTGTCCTCTCGCAGCTGGTAGTCCGCTCCACATATGAAACAAGCGCCTTCCGCTGTTTCTGCTATAGGACTGGAGGGCGACATGGGCTCGGAAAGAGGGGTCCTGGCCTCCATTCTCCGCACTATCAACGATTAGACCTAAGTTGACTTCTTGGGCTTGTAGGCGGATGGACCCAACATAGTCTCTGGCCGCACGTACTTGTCGAACTCTGCCTCAGTGAGATACCCCAACTTCAACGCTTCCTCCTTCAGCGTCGACCCATGCTTGTGCGCAGTCTTCGCAATCTTGGCCGCCTTGTCATAGCCAATGTAAGGGTTGAGTGCAGTGACGAGCATCAAGCTTTCCTTCATTAGTTTGTCTATGCGAGTGGTGTTGGCCTGGATGCCCACCACGCAGTTGTTGGTGAAGCTGCGAGCTGCGTCGCCCAGTAGTCTGGTGGAGTGCAGGACGTTGCGGATAATCATCGGCTTGAACACGTTCAACTCGAAGTGACCATTGGAGCCGCCAATCGTCACAGCCACGTGGTTGCCCATTACCTGGGCACACACCATAGTGAGCGCCTCGCATTGAGTAGGGTTCACCTTCCCTGGCATGATCGAGGACCCTGGCTCGTTCTCAGGCAGCAGCAGTTCACCGAGACCACTACGAGGTCCTGAGCCGAGGAAACGGATATCATTGGCGATCTTCATCAGTGAAGCGGCTATAGTGTTCAAAGCACCGCTAAGGAACACCAGCGAGTCATGCGAAGCCAAAGCCTCAAACTTGTTAGGCGCAGTCTTGAAGGGCAGATTCGTCTCTCTGGCCACCTCCGCTGCCACTTTCTCAGCGAAGCCGATGTAGGTGTTCAGTCCCGTGCCCACAGCAGTGCCGCCCTGGGCCAGCAAGTACACGTCGTTTAGAGTGGACTTCACCCGCTGGATGTTGTACTCCACTTGGGCGACATAGCCGCCGAACTCCTGGCCGAGCGTGAGGGGAGTGGCGTCTTGGGTGTGGGTGCGCCCGATCTTGATGATGGAGTTGAACTCTTGGCTCTTTTGCTGCAGAGCATTGCGCAGCAGTTCGAGATTGGGGAGTAGAACGTTAGTCACCTCCATGGCTGCCGCGATGTTCATAGCAGTGGGGAAAGAGTCGTTAGATGACTGACTCCTATTCACATGGTCATTCGGGTGCACTGCATTCCGATCTCCCATGCTTCCCCCCATCAACTCAATAGCTCGGTTCGCCAGCACTTCGTTGGCGTTCATGTTCGACTGAGTCCCAGAGCCAGTCTGCCACACGACCAGTGGGAAGTGAGGGATTAGCTTGCCACTGAGGACCTCGTCAGCGGCCTGTTGGATGGCCAGGGAGATCTTTGGGTCGAGACCGAACTCGATGTTGACCTTGGCAGCGCACTTCTTTAGGATGGCGAGGGCCTTGATGAGAGTGGGTGCGAGACGTTCAGTATCTCCACCAATCTCGAAGTTCTGCAGTGAACGCTGAGTCTGTGCTCCCCAATACGAGTCCGCAGGCACCTGAATGTCTCCAAACGTGTCCTTCTCCACACGGAATCCCACTCCTCTGCGGAGCCACCCCGCTCTGAAGAACTGTCTGGACAGCATTTTTTACCATTAATTCGGCCATACAAGGTACTAATGGACTTCTGAATTACTTGTGAGTCCCCGTGACCTGCCCAAGGAATGGCCTTCATACTGCTGCCAAAGGTCGGAGAAGCCTGCTAAAGTGGCTGAGTGGGATAGAGAACTATTTGGGACTTCACTCTTTGGATAATGGTCAAATCTCTGCGACTAGAGGAACAGCCATATAGAAGTCGCACTGGACATATGTGAAAACAGGTATACCTGAATACACTGTTTCCCTTGCTACAGGACTAAAAGCCCTTCGTCGCCTACATTAGTGTTATTTACATAAGCGAGCAATCTGACTTCTTGTCATGCACTATACGGCAGTTGCTAGGCGCAGCGTCCATTATCAGATCTGTGTCCTCCGTTCTCAGCCCATTCCCTGCCACATGCAGGAGACGCAAATGAGGCAGTTTCCGCATAGCCCTGCTCAGCGCTTGCACACCTTTGCTGGAGATCTGAGTATTTGTAAGGTCCAACTCCTCTAAAGCCGTGAGGTCCGGGAGAGCCTGGCAAATGGTAGCCAAGCCGTCATTCCCCAGTTTGTTATTGCGGAGTTTGAGGGCGCGGGTAGAGGGCATTAGCTGCAGCACTTCGGATAGAAGGACGCTTTCGTAGGCGCCGATTTTGGCGTTGGCCAGGTTCAAGTCGTAACTGGGAGAGGAGGAGGCGCTCATCAGGTCGAAGAGCGCGTCCTTGAACACATCACTGAGGTAGTGTTGGGTGTTGTCGAGTATACTGCGCAGCTGGCGCTTCACCTCCTCACGACGAGGAGTCCGCATGGCTTCCTCTCCCGCAGTTTCGAAGCTGAGGTTGGAAGCGCCTTTCTTCATACGCTCGCTCGGGGAGGAGACGGAAACAAGGGGCAGCAGGACGACTGTAAGGATGAGGACTTTCCCTCTGCAGGCTACGAGTGCTTCCCTGTACCTTTGGTCCCCCACCAGCATCAGTCTTTGTCCGGACTCTGGCTGCGTGTAGGTGAGTTTGACACAGTCCGGGTCGACCTTGAAATGCTGTGATATGGCATAGACGAGTCCAGCGAAGTCCACAGGAGGTAGGGACAGGCGGAACTCAGTGCCACCAGGGGCTGACACCAGCACAGAACCCTGCGTTCGCTGCTTATCTAGGCAGTTCAACATATTTACTATTGGGAGATTCCCTTCCAGCTAATGACTGGGCGGAGTGGGATAGGCTGAAACTGTCTCTGTCAATCCTTCCTCCGCAGGATCCATTTTCGCTTCTACAACGAATTAAACAGGCCGAGTCCATCATCAAGCGTTTCAGTTGGAGACAAACACTGATCAGTCCTCCTAGCCTACTCTAACAACGCTCTGGCACTGCTGGGAAAAGCACTCAGTAGCCTCTGCCCTCATTCAGTCCAGCACTATAATGCTAGGCTTTTCACTTAGGCAGCAGGGAGATGCCAAGACTTAGTGGTTAATAGTGAAGTCTATGGAGGTAGAGGTAAGAGCAGAGCAGTACAAAGACTGAAAGGAGGAACACCCAGCAGTGCTGAGGGCGTCGTTTAGGAGGAAAATGGGTCTCTTCAAGGCGGGCGTGCAGGGAAAGCGGCTTGGAGGAGAAGAAATAGCGACAGAGTTGATTGCTGTCTTCCACTACTGACATAGACAGTCGACTGCGAGTGGATTTCTGGGAAATGGGGGAAAACAGGTCCTCTTCGTCCATGGCTGTGCCTTCTCCCTGTACAATTCTCGCGGAAAGCTCGATTTCTTCCCTGAAAGACGCCCTCAAGTCCTCGACTTCCCTCTCCCCACTGTCTTCCGTCTCCCCTTCGTCACTGCCTCCCTTCCCCCTTCCTCTCAGCAGACTGAGTTCTTCTTGCAGCTGCTGAGTGCGGGTGGTGCAGCGGAGCAGGTCAGTCTCCAGGACCGCAGCACGCTCCTGGGCAGTCTGAGTCTGTGCAGCGAGCAGAGCCAGGGAGGCGTCCAAAGTCTGGACGCGGTCCGAAGCACGGGCGAGAGATTGCTTGAGTGTGCATCTGCGAGCCCGGAGATGTGCAATTCGGACGTTTGCTGCGCTCAGTTCTCTCCTTAGGTCGCAGTTTTCCTTGCTCAGTCGTTGGCCTGCTTAGCACCTACAGAGTTCCCTCAGTCTCCTGCACTCCCACTCGTCCACCCCTTCCGTCTCCTTGTCTCTCCTTTCCGCCTCTACCTCGAGCGCCCGCGCCAGGCTTTTCGTCCTTCTCAGCTCCGCAAGCGTCGTAACATGGTCGTTTTCCACCTCTTCCAACGCAGACAGGAGTTCCTCTTTCGTGTCTTTGGCCTTCTCCAGGTCAGTCTGGGTGGGCCTTACACTGTACATTTGCACCAAGTCCAGCAAGCGTTCATATCGCTCTGTGAGTCTTTGGATGGTGAGGGCGGACTCGGAGCTATCGAGCAGGGTGAGAAGAGAGGGGACGGCGCTGAGCATGCAGTCGAGGGGAGAGAGGGAAGGGGAGGTGGACTGGCTGGATGTGGGGGAGGAGAAAGAGGCTGAAAAGAGTTGTAGAGTGTTGCGTAGGACTGAGATGTTTTCGCACTTCAGAGTGGCCATTTTGCCCAATTAGCTTTGCTATGCGTCTATATAGTCAAACCGCCTGCACAGGCAAACCACCACTCACTGCAAGCCCGCAATGGAGAGGAATGCAGCTCATTCACGTGCAAATTGCCTATATAAACTCCAGAAGTATCCAGCATTTCCGCAGTGTGGGGTAAAAAAACTAAGGCTTATTATGGGCTGTTTCTGGCCCACATGTTTCTCTGGATTGACTGAACTGACTGTGCACTAACTATTGGCATGATTTATACTTTCATATGGGAGTGTGCGTTTGCCACAGCGCCGCCAAGGAGCCCACTCCTAGCCAAGGCAGCCGAGTGGTGTCCACTACACAGTTAGAAAAGCAACTCCTGATGACTCGCAAGCTCGAAAGCGCCCCAGCCCTCCTGATTTCAAGCAGTTCCATCTACCAGCGCAGGCGACTCGACCCACTCACAGAAGGCAGTGACTACGACCCAGCTTCTTAGTAACACTCCGTAGTAACAGACAAGGGTGGGAACTGCCTAAAGCTAGTTATTCCTTCTTGCGGACTTGGCTTTTGGGTGCCCCGCTGTAGCTGACCCAGGAAGACTTGTCTCGGATGCTAAGGAGCTCTTCCATGATTTCCGAGTCTGTCAGTCCTGTGTTATACACAGTCTTCCAGAACCCCAGCCACTCATCCTTCGATATCTCCCCATTGTGATCCGAGTCCACAGCGTCGAACATAGCCTGCGTGTTTATTTTGGCGAACTTCTGCCAATAGTGAAAGGTCTCTTGCCAGTCCACACTGCCGTTTCGGTCTGTGTCCATAGCATCGAAGATGTCGTTGGCGAGCTGCTGGGCGGGGCCTGGGAGAGGCCTTTCAGCGGCCGGGGCAGAGCTTCTATTGCCCATTCTTTATTAAGTCTGCAGAGTGAAGTAGGCTGAAGAAGAGACAGGGACTAACAGAGTACTCATACGACTAGCTAGGCCGACTCGACAGCGCCTTGGTCCTATAGAAGCCTCGTCTCTCCAGCCACGTCCACTCTTTCGCGTACTTCCGGTCCTGCTCCTCCCTTAGGTTCTGCAAGAACCGGGCTCTGGTCTTCACAGGGGACACACCCGGCAGGTCCAAGTTCACAAATGAAATTTCATAGTGCTGATTTAGTTCTTTCGCAGCATCGATTTTTCTTCTTATTCGCCCCATAATCCTGGTTCTTTCCGCTTCTATCCTCTGGTGTCTGTCCTGTATTTTGGCCAAGTTGTGAGTTCTTTCCGGGCGGAAGCTGACACTTGCAGAGCGAGAAGTGCGTGGGGGCGGAGGGGAGACAGAGGGCACTTCCGAGACTCGCGCCTTGAGGATGGATTTCAGAGGGGGAGTGGGTGTCTGGTGCCGGCTCTCTACGATTTGCTCGTGTCGGAGCTGGGAAATGACGTCCAGGCCGAAGGGCGTGACTACCATCCTGGTGCACATATACCAATTTCCATATCTGCCTTCCCCGGCCATCAGCAAGCCTCGCCTATCCCCGCACCCAATTGGTCCCTGGGCCTATATCAGTGGCCCTTTCGGGGCCTATAAACCATTAACATGCAGATCCTTATCAAGACATTGACAGGGAAGCGTCTCCCCATGAACTTCGAGCCTGACAACACGGTGCTCCAGGTGAAGCAGTCTCTGCAAGAGAAGGAGGGCATCAACATCGACCAGATCCGCCTGATCTCCGGGGGCAAGCAGATGGCTGACGAAAGCAGACTGGCCGACTACAACCTGAAGGCAGGCGAAATCATTCATATGGTGCTGCAGCTGCGCGGCGGCCACTAGACTAGTAATAGCTTCGTGGTCGGTTGAGGTGCAGGGACTAGGGAATAAGTATGGGTGAATAGTCCCTATCGGCACCATCTACGACCTATCGGTCTGAGTCCTTTCTGCTTGCAAAGGGCAGTGCAGTGCTTCCCAGAAGTCCGGACTTTGCTATAGCACGTGGGAAGGATAAGAATGGAAGTATAGATCGGATAGGAAAGGTCGGCCGATGCAGGCTGTGTGTGGTCTTTGCCTTATACTTCATATGTAGACTTACAACGCAGCTCTGCAAATTCAGTGATGTAGCGCAGAGACTGGAAATAGCACTGGTAAATCTAAATGTCAATATATCCGGAATAACAGTAGCTTGATTTCCCTGTTCTTATATGAATGGCAATAAATCGAAGGCTAAGCTAGAAACTATCTCGAGGTTGACATGACAGTCTCCGATGCGAAGCAGTCTCTGAAGGAAGGAAGGCATTGATAGAGATCCGTCTGATCCGGGAAGGAAGATCGATGGCTGATGAGGACTGGCTGACTACAGCCTGAAAGCTGGCAACGTCATTCACATGGTGCTGCAGCTGCGAGGCGGCCACTAGAGTGTAATAAGCTCGTGTTCGCCTGAGACACAGGGACTAGGGAATAAGAGGAGCCAAATAGTCCTCATCGGACTCCTCTACTACCTGAGAGGTCTTGGCTTATACTGCTTACCCATGTAGCTCTCTTCGCTGGTAATGCAGGTTGTAAGTTGGCTTCAGACTAGACTTGCAGTCCCATTCTGCAAATCCAATAATGGAGGTAGTGCACCTCAGGAAGTCAGTGATAGCCTTAGGCGGACTGATAGAAATTCATGCGAAGTGAGTGCGAATAGACAGTAAATATATCAGATATAATCGTACGCATACACAGAACTGTGGTGATCAAGGCTTAGAGACTATAGACATTCCCCGTATTCTACTACGGATTAGTCCTACTTCGATTTCCCTTCAAACGTGTCTCTGCACATTTTCCCAGAGACCCACTTCAGACAGAAGCAGAACACCAGCGACCCTAAGCCGATACCCACACAGTAGAGCTGCTCAAGAAGGCCCAAACTGGAACACCTCAATAGAGCGCCCCCAAACTGCACCATAACCACTTGTATCAGGACAGTGACGAGGATAGTGAGAAGGAACGGACGATTGCCGCAGAAGCCTTGGAAGACATTCAGTTCGCTGACTTTTACTTTGCGGAAGTTTAATTGGCTGAAAACTTGAAGGAAGACGAAAGAGTTGAAGAAGATGGTGGAATGATGGCCGCCTGCGTCACTCCACTGGTTTTGCGTCCACCCTTGCTCTACTCCGAACAACTCCGGTCCGAGAAGCAAGATCACAAGCAGCCAAACTATTTGATAGAAGGCTGTTCCTGCAATGTGCAGCTTCATGTCCGCATTAATAAGAGGCTTTTCAGAACTGTAAGGAGTGCACTTGGGCAGTTTTATGTCGGGAGTCTCAGCGGCCATAGCTAGAGCAGCGAAGATAGCCATAATAAAGTTGACCCACAGCAGCTGAATGGCAGTGAGAGGACAGCGGTGCAGGTAAACCGCTCCAAAAAGACACATCGTCAACGCCACGACATTCACCGTAATCTGGAACTGTACGAATTTCCTTACGCAGTCATAAACCTGTCTCCCCCACTTCACCGCAGCCACAACACTAGCAAAGCTGTCATCCATAAGAATGATGTCCGCAGCGTCCTTCGCGAGTTGAGTGCCTGCAATGTTCATAGCGAAGCCGACATTGCTCTTCTTGAGTGCGGGAGCGTCGTTGGATCCGTCTCCTGTGACTGCCACTATACGGCCCATTTGCTGGAGACCGGTCACGAGGAGGAACTTCTGCTCAGGAGTGGATCGAGCCAGAACTGACAGTTCCGAAGCGATGCGACGGAAGGCATTCATATCGGCCACTACCTTGTTCATCTGCTCCGGATCATCCCTCAGCCCTCCCACTTGCTTGGCGAAGTCGTTTCCCTCCATCACATAGTGCTCCCCTTCTCTCCTCACGAAGTCCTTGTCCAGTATCCCGCAGTCCTTAGCAATTACTATAGCCGTCTCCACATTGTCTCCTGTGATTAGCCGCACTTTCACTCCTGCCCGCTTTACAGACTTCACTGCCCTTGGTACTTCTGGCCGAACTGGGTCCTTAAACCCCACAACACCCAGGAAAACCATACCGCTGGTGATGTATCTCTCATCCGCTTGTTCTTCGTGAAAGAAGGCTTCTGGAAGGATGGAGCTGTCCTGGCGATAGGCGAGACCGATAGTCCGGAGGGCATCTTTGGAGTAGGGCAGGACGATGTCCCGCTTCAGAGCCTCCTTCTGCTCGGTAGTGAAGGGCTGGACTTGGCCTTGGTCGTTTATAAACTCGCACAGATCAATAACGCGCTCAGAGGCTCCTTTCAGGAAGATAGTCCGCTCTCCCTCTACGTCAGCCACTGTAGCCATCCACTTCCACTTGGAGTCGAAGGGAACTCGATTGAGAGATGGATATTTACTGCGGATTTGCTCGTAATTGACACGCCAGTGCTTTGCCAGTTCCAGCAGTGCGCAATCAGTGGCACTGCCCTTTTGCTCCTCTGGTTTGCCTAAGCCACTCTGAAGCACAGCATCGCTGTTTACGCAGAAACTGTTCACTAGTAATGACGCAGTCCCCAAGTCATATAGTTCTCTATCGCTATAAGTCTTCCCATTGATGTATAGTCTCACCACTGTCATTCGGTTTTGCGTCAAAGTGCCGGTTTTATCAGCGCACATGTCAGTGACTGTCGCCATAGTCTCACAGGCACGGAGGTTCTTGATCAACATGTTTTCCTCCTTCATTTTCCCTACAGAGACAGCCAGAGACAAGACCGCCACTAAGAACAGACCTTCAGACACAGACACCACTATGATAATCGCCGATAGAGCCAAGCTGGAAAGCAACATGCACCAATTCTCCCCGGTCCAAGTCCCTCTCTGCACAGCGTCATATGCGCAATACCCCACTAGAGACAGGAAAACCGCTGCCGAGAAGCATAGTCCGAAAGTCTTTATGGCACATGCGACTTGCCCGAGTTTGACTTGCAGGTCTGAAGAGATTTCCTCGGGTTGCCCCACAGGACCCACTAGTAGAGCGCCTCTGCCATTCTCTACCCTGGACCCTGAGAAAAGTAAGGAAGATTCACTAGAATCCGCCTCCTTCTGGGACAAGGCTCCCTCCACACTCAAATCGTCTGATTGGAGGACAAGTCCGTCTACTGGTAGAACGCAGCCCGCTGCCACTAGCAGCACATCCCCGGTCACCAAGTCCTCCGAGGATATCTTCATTTGGCAGCCTCTTACGACTGTCACTATGAAGTTCGCACTGAATGAGTTTGATGCTTTTCCCTTTTTTGCTGCGAAGCCAACACATACAGTGAGGACTATTGCAGTCGCTAGCAGGGTAGCAATTGTCTCGCCCCAGCTTTCGGCCGAATCTTCGATTTTCCCCGCTGCCAAGGAAGCGACCGCGGCTAGGACTAGCAAGCAAAAAGTCCCATTTTTCAACATGGTCCGAAGGAAGTTACCCTGTGTTTTGACTCGATTGTCTCCGAACCTGTGTGAAATTTACGCTTGGATGCGAGCTGGAACAGTGCTTGGGTCGATTCCCTCAGTCTGAGAAGTCTGCAACAGACGCAGAAGTCCCTCCGTTCCGCCCAATTTCTCCAATTCCTGCTTGCGCATGTCGCTAGGAAGGGTGAAGATCTGCTTCAAGCCTTTCAAAGTGATGCCGAAGCAGGACTGAGGAGCGGCTATTAGCGGCTGAGTCAGCGGTCCAGGATCCTCCATTTACTACTGATCGAAAACAGACTTCCTTTATGAAACTTATATTAGTCACCTAAAGACTTCTGGTACTGGCAGAGCCAATTGCTTCGTTTATCAGGTCTACATTCCTTGGAATTTCACGATAAAGTCGCATTTGAGCGATTTATACACTATAACTATGGCTGCAAAGCGGTGCATAGGACTGCTTAGATCTATGCACTAAACCCTGCCTTCCTTTCGACCTAGTCTGATTATGCCTACTTGGTCTTCATCCGCATCATCCCCTTCATAAAGGCCTGCTGCGTAGCTCTGGACCTCGTCGTATCCCTTCTCAGCAGCAAGTTGAGTCCCTTGGCTCCCACCTTCTCCTCATCTCCCAACTTCCAGCTCGTGCACACCTTCGCAGGGAACCACTTCAGCAGGAAGATGAACACCAGCGACCCCATGCCAATGCCAATGCAGTAGAGGTGCTCTAGAGGAGTGAGACGCGAGCATCTCAGCAGGGCGCCTCCGAAGTGGACGATCAGGATTTGAGCGATGATGGTTATGATGATAATGAAGATGAAGAGACTGTTGTTGCAGAAGCCCTTGAAGACGTTGAGTTCCTTGGCCTTGAGCTTGCGGCAGTTGATTTCGTTGAAAACCTGCATGAAGACGAAGGCGTTGAAGAAGATGGTGAAGTGACGACCGCCTTCCTGAGTCCATGTCCGTGATGCCCACCCTGCCTCGACTCCGAATATATCCGGCCCAAGGAACAGCATCACCATCAACCAGCTGATCTGGTAGAGAGCGGCGCCCACAATTTGCCTCTTCATTTCCGCATTGATCATAGACTCCTTCTTGCCGTAGGGCTTGCGCTTGAGTAGCTTCTCAGTCGGAGGCTCGGTGGCGAGCGCCAGAGCCGCGAAGGTATCCATGATCAGGTTAACCCACAGCATTTGGACAGCAGTGAGAGGGGAGTGATGCAGGAAAATCGCACCCACCACACACATCGTCAAAGCCACAATGTTCACCGTTATTTGGAACTGTATGAATTTCCGGATGCAGTCGTAAATGTTTCTGCCCCACTTCAGAGCTGTCACAATGCTTGCGAAGTTGTCGTCGATCAGAATGATGTCCGCAGCGTCCTTCGCGAGTTGAGTGCCTGCAATGTTCATAGCGAAGCCGACATTGCTCTTCTTGAGTGCGGGAGCGTCGTTGGATCCGTCTCCTGTGACCGCCACTACGCGGTCCATTTGCTTGAGACCGGTCACGAGGATGAACTTGTGCTCAGGGGCGGAGCGAGCGAGAACCACGAGTTGAGGTATGATCTTGCGGAAGACATTCATGTTGGATACTACCTTGACTTTCGTTTCAAGGTCGTCCTCCAGTCCTCCCACTTGCTTGGCGAAGTCGTTTCCCTCCATCACATAGTACTCCCCTTCTCTCCTCACGAAGTTCTTGTCCAGTATCCCGCACTCCTTAGCAATTGCCATAGCCGTCTCCACATTGTCTCCGGTGACCATACGCACTTTCACTCCTGCCCGCTGCACAGTCTTCACTGCCTTTGGTACTTCAGGCCGAATAGGGTCCTTGATGCCCACAATGCCCAGGAAAACCATATTGCTGGTGACGTAGCTCTCGTCCATCTTGTCCTCGTGGTAGAAAGCCTCTGGGATGATGGCGTTGTCCTGGCGATAGGCGAGACCGATAGTTCGGAGCGTTTCTCGGGCGTAGGGCAGGACAATGTCCCGCTTCAGAGCCTCCTTCTGCTCGGTAGTGAAGGGCTGGACTTGGCCTTGGTCGTTTATAAACTCGCACAGGTCAATAACGCGCTCAGAGGCTCCTTTCAGGAAGATAGTCCGCTCTCCCTCTACGTCAGCCACCGAAGCCATCCACTTCCACTTGGAGTCGAAGGGAACTCGGTTGAGAGAGGCATACTTGCTGCGTACTTGTTCATAGTCGACCTGCCACCGCTTGGCCAGACCAATCATTGCGCATTCAGTCCGACTGCCCTTCTGCTCATCCGGCAACTTGGGGTCGGCATTCGCCACAAGGGAAGCATCGCTGTTGACACAGAAGCTGTTGATCAGTAGTGAGCCGAGTGCGGAGCTGCCCAAGCCCACGAGTTCGTCGTTTTCATAGGTCTTGCCGTTGACGTGCAGTTTCAGCACTGTCATGCGGTTCTGAGTCAAAGTTCCGGTCTTGTCAGTGCAGACGTCGGTGGCGCCGCCCATGGTCTCGCAGGCTTGGAGGTGTCTCACCAGGTTGTTCTCTTCCTTCATCTTGCCTACCGAGTAGGCCAAAGACAAAGCCACGGCCAGGGGCAGTCCTTCCGGCACAGCCACCACAATGATGGTAATGGCAATGATGAAGCTGCTCAGCAGCGTATGCCAGCTCTCCCGTCCCCAAGCCTCAGCCAGCACAGCGTCATACACAGTATACCCCACCAGTACGATGAAAGTCGCCAGCGCCACATAGAAGCCGATCGTTCCGATCAAGTCAGCGATTTTCTCCAACTTGACTTCGAGAGGGGTGGGCTCGGGGTCTTCCTGCAGCAGTTCCTCGGTCTGGCCAGTGCTGGAGTTGATCCCTACGGCTCCGATTAGCATGGTGCCGCTGCCTTCCTCGATCTTCGACCCGGCCAGTAGGAAGGGGGAAGCCTTGGGGTTGGACTCGTTTCTGAAGGGCCCTTTCAGCATCAAATCCGGTTCTCCGGTTTTGGAGCTTTCGTCGGCCTTCAGGTTGAAGCAGTTGATTACGATTCCGTCTGCAGGTATAATGCTGCCCGTCTTGATCCTCATGATATCCCCAGTGACCAAGTCATAGGCAGATATCTCCCTCTCCGTGCCTCTCACGACCGTGACAGAGACTTCATCCGCCTTCGCACTGAGCGCTCTGAACTGTTTGTCCTTCATGTAGTCATTAGTGGCAGTGACCATCACCACTATAACGACCGCCATTAGGATGGCTGTGCCTTCCAGCCAGCCCTCGGAAGGGTCTTCAATCATCCCTACGCACAGAGATACGACAGCGGCTACGATTAGGATGCGGAGGATGGGGTCTTCCAGGGCATCGCAGACCAGTTGGCAGAAGGTCACGGGATCTTTTTCGCGAGGACGATTGTCTCCATACCTGAATAGAACTTACGCCTTGATGCGGTCCACCACCGAATTGGGGTCAATTCCCTCAGCCGGGGAGGTCTGCAGTTTGCTCATAAACCCCTCAGTCCCTCCTTGTTTCGCCAAGCTCTTGTAGCTGGTGCCTTCCTGGATATTGGAAAGATTGAAGAGCTGCTTCAAATCTTCCAACGAAACCTCAAAGGACGACTTCGGTGTGCCTATCAGAGGCTGGGAGAGAGAACCGTGATCATCCATTTTACTATCGACGTGGGCCCTGTCGCCTTCGAAACGGTACAATGTGGAATGGGAACTTTATACAGGTCAGGTGACTGTCCGAGAGGCACTAACGCCACTTTCCAGGGGTCTAAACCACTCACAAAGAAACCCCATTCACATCTTTAACCATTAATTCACGCCTTTGTCTCTTTCCTCCCAGCCAAATCCCGCTTCCTCTCCCTCTCATCTAATCTACAGCCTAGAAAGGAAGCCTTACGGAGTTACGAAGGGTGGTCATGTCCCAAACTATTTTCAATGTCTTGGACTCTCTTCGTCAGTGCGATTATCTGCTCCTGGAGATTGGCTTTATCAGTCTTCAGTTGGGTGATTTGTATCTGCAGTCTGCTGTTTTCCGCTTTCTGGCTGGAAATGTGTCTTTGCATTTCCTCTTCGCCAGCGGTTACTTCCTCCTGCAGCATGTCTTGGCTGTCGGTCGTTTGGTGGTTTAGCTCGTTGTCCGCGGTGTCCTTTTCGGCCCTAAGACGCTGCACTTCTCTAGTAACCACCGACTCTTCTTCTCGAAGCTGCTTGATGATGTCGTCAAGCGCTTGCAGCTGTCCTTTCAGCGAGGCACTCTGAGCAGATGTGGCGTTGAGAGAAGCCCCACTTCCTGTCTTTTGAAGGACTTGCGGGGGAGACTTGGGCTCTTGCTGTCTTCTGCTCTCTCCAGTAGGAATCATCTAATCACTATTTTATTTCCTGTATTCCGCCAATTTGCAGCCAAATGCACACTGCATTCAGCCCCAGATTGCGAATTTCCCTAATTACTACGCTCTGCTAAAATCAAATAATGCCTATTTTCGACTACACAGGACACCAAAAGACGTACAAGTTTATAAGTGCATAGAGTGCAAATACACTAACTGTGTCCCAACCTAACTGATCTTAATGACTGCGTACCCCTGAGGAGTGTCGTATGTCCCTGAAGTCTGCTGCACCTGTCTCGCCTTTTCACTCTTAAAGGACTCCTTCAGTTCCTTCTTCTGCACTCTTTTCTCCTTCTTCGCTGCCTTTAGTGCTGCTTTCCGCGCCTTCTTTTCCTCCTTCGTCTCATCCGCAGGCACAGGTAGCGAAGTATCTGCAGGCTTGCTACCAGTCTCTACCTCACTCACAGGCGCCACAGGCTTGGCACTAACCGCAAAAGAACGCTTTTCCGGCCTAGAAACCGAGATAACAGCCGGACGGTTATCAGTGTTGGTATAGGTGGAAACCACCGACTCCACATCGTCCTTTTCCTCAGGCTCCCTATAGGTCAACTTCTCAAACGCCCTTTCTGCTATCTGGTCCCCGGTTTCCTCCTCCTCCATTTCCTCCCATCTCCTCAGTAAGTGGTCCTGCTCGTACTCCATTTTGGGCATTTCGAGGGATTGCTCCTCTGTGGGCTTCTGCTCCTCTAGTAGATTTGGGTGCTCTCGCTTGAACTCTTCCATTAGGGCGTTTAGCTCTTTGCCCTTTAGGATGTCGCGGGGATAGGCGGCTTCGGGGAGGTCTGCTTCGTAGTCCTCGGCCACTTGCTGGAATTCGGGGTCTTCGGTGGGACTTGCGGCGGCTTCTTGTATGAAGTCGGAATTGAGACTGTCGTAGTCGGAAGCGTGGTCAAGAGCCGTCAGGACTGCTTGTTCTTGAGGGTTTAAAGCTCGTGAAAAATCACTATCGCGAGCAAGTGCGACATTCTCCACCTCTTCCGCAGGGATAAAGTCCCCTCCACTGACCTCGTTCTTGATAAACTGGTAGTAGTTGAAGCCGTCCTTCGGCAGTCCATAGGTGTCGAAGGCAGGCATAGCCACCACTGGTACTGTGAAAGTCTCTGTTTCTTGCTTTTCCTCCTCCACTGCCTCTAGCTCTGCAGAGTCGGAATCAGCATCTTGGAACTGTGCCTCTGGGTCTTCCTGGCCCTCTTCCTTTCTCGCTTCCTGGAAAAACTCTGGTCCGACCTCTTCCATCAGTGTCTTCAGCTTCTCCTCAGCACCCGGACTAGCCCCAATCACTGCAAACACTGTCATAGGGTCTGAGTCTTGCGTAGGTCCGGCCTTAGAGACGAGTTTGAGACGGATAGAGGGCTCGGAGGACTTGTGAGACTGAGTGGCACTTACCATTTCCCTTTATGGGAAGGCGGACCGTTAGAATATGAAGCAGAGGACTGTCGTGATGCAGACTGTCAGTCCTGGGAAACTCATCAAGACTTCCAGCCCAGTCCGCCTGCCTCCCCCTCCCCTCGAGTCTCTCATAGAGCGACACCCGGTTACTAGCCTGGAAACCTCTGGAGCCTATCGCATGTCCCCTACCCGGAAACTGGTCCGACTGCCAGTCTCTTCGCCTCGAGATGGGTACCGGGAAGACGTGGAAAAGATGCACATGATGAGTCCAATCCGAGCATCCAATCAGCTTATGCCGGAAAGTGACCCGCCTTCCTTACTTTTTTCCCCTGGTCGAATTCCCATTCCTCAGCCTCGACCCGAGTCTATCCGCAAGCAGCTTTCCTACGACGAAGCCACAGGTCCGCACAGTCAAAGTATATATAGTGAGCGCATTTCTTCGCAGGTCTCGGAGGCGCGCAGTTTGCTGCAGTCTTTGAGAGGCTCCCCTGGGAAAGAGTCGCCTGTGGTGAAAAGGGGCTTGGAGGAGCTAAAGACTGCGACAGCTGCTCTGGCTGAGATCGGCAAAGTCATCGGAAAAACCGCCCAACTGCTATCCAATTCCGCCAAATTCCTCGACAAAAGCGTCGACTCCGTCAATCTCCCCGGCTACTACCGCAGACACGAATACCCTCACAGCCACCGACTCATGCACAGTCCTTCTTGACAGCGTAGATATAATAAGGAGACTGATGGATCAAAGTCGCAGTCCGAGAGGCAGGCAGGAAAGCACTAAGACCTTGGCGAGTGGACATAAGCCGGTGTCGAGTAAAGCAAGTCTGACCAGTACTTGGTCCTCGACTAATCCCTCTGCAAGGGCAAAGAGTCCAGCTGCTCGCACGCCCTCTCCCCACCACCCTCCCCAATCTCCCCATACGAACCCAGCCTTCAGCCACACTCTAGACCGTATGAAGACCTACGAAGCCAAAAGCCACTTCGCCTTCGAACGTTCGAAACAGTTCTTAGAACAGCAGCAAGCCCTGGACTCCCTGCCGCCGCCCCCTAACTCACTGAGTCGCAAACTCGCCCAGGGCATCCCCAGCATCCAGCACCGCTATGCAGAGGTACTCACTGCTAAGGAAAGGAAACTGGAGACGATGAGGGTGGAGGTGGGACGCAGGGAGCGGGAAAAGGAGGAAAAGGAGAGGCAAGGAACCCCCAGGCTTGCATCTAATGGTAGGCCGAGTATCAGTCCTGAGCAGTTTTACGACTATACAGCGCAATGGTCGAAGACTGTAAACGACAAAAAAGCCACTTTGCGTGACCAAATCAAGGAAAAGGAACTCAGTCAGGCCACTTTTGCACCCAAAATAAACCCTGCGAGGGCCAGTGCCAGGCCTCAGTCGCCACTCTATCAGCGCATGGAAAGCTTCCTGACTGTCAAGGAAAGCAAGAGAAGGGACATGGAGAGAACCCTGACTCCCACCTTTACACCCAGGACGAATGCAGGGAAGGGGAAGAAGGCGGGAGACAGGGAAAGCTGGAGGGCGCTGAAAAGCATATTGCCGGACTTTAGTGTGCTGACGAAGACGGGAAGTGACTAGACATGTAGACATTCTATTGATGAATTAGAGGCTAATCTGAGGCTGGTGGCACAAATCAGGGGAAATGCACAGGTAAAAATAAAGGACTTTAGGAAAATTTATGCAAACTTTCTTTCGGCAGTTAACAGAATGCAGGAAAGTCCTATCTAAGCCTGTGCATGTCTTCAACCCTTCACTCCATTTCTCAAACGGCCATTTAAGCATTTCTCCTCCCATTCGATAATATGCTATTCACCAGGGCTGCTTGCAAGTCCTACCAGTCCCTGCGACTGCTTGGCCTCCGCCGAAGCTTTGGGACTGAGTTAAAGTTGGGCTTAGAGGGGGAGTTTGCAGAGGGAGTGATGAAGACAGTGCCAGTGGACCAAGATAAAGCAGTGGTTGCAGCCAAGGTAAAGGGACAGATTTACGCTGTGAGTGGGAAATGCACTCACTGGGGAGCTCCGATGGGCCAAGGCTATTTAGACGGGTTCGAACTGCTGTGTCCCTGGCACATTGCGCCTTTCGACCTACGCAATGGAGCGAGTCTGCAAGGACCGGGAGTTGCTCCTTTGCTGTCTTTCCCGGTGTCTATCCGCAATGGAGAGGTGTATGCGGACATAGCAGTGGGGCCTGCCAACACTCAAAGAGTAGAAGTGACTGATGCTCGTAGATTTGTGGTATTGGGAGGCGGAGCGGCTGGTCAAGGCTGCGTGGAAACCCTCCGCAAAGCCGGGTTCAAAGGCCACATCACCATGGTCTCCCAGAGCAACTACTTACCCATCGACACTCCCACCCTCAGCAAAGCGATATTAACCGACCCTGCCAATCTACTCCTCCGTCCCCAAAGCTTTTACGACCAGCAAAGCGTGGAAGTCAAATTAGGCCACAAAGTCACGAAAGTGGAGCAGGAAAGGAAATTGGTGCACTGTGAGGATGGCAGTCAAATTGGGTATGATAAGCTTTTCATAGCCACTGGAGCTAAGCCAAATGTGCCGAAACCCTTCGAAGCCGCCTATTCGGGCATTAAGGGAGTGTTCACGCTGAGAGAGGCGGACCAAACTGGTCCGTTCCAAGCTCACCTCAAGTCTTCCTCTTCAGTGGTTATTCTGGGCGGCTCTTTCCTCGGCATGGAGTACGCCACTTCCCTGCGCCGCGCTCTGCCCCAAGTCTCAGTAACAGTCGTTGAACTCGAAGACATCCCAATGGCCCGTATATTCGGCACAGAAATCGGCCGCCAGCTCCTACAGTAAGGCCTACCTAGACTCCAAGTGGGAGGCGGAATCCGCGTTTTGGCAGGGACAAAGACAACTGCAATTAACCAAATAGCTGGGAAAGTGGACTCTGTGACGGTCAACGTGGCTGGAAAAGAGGAAAAACTGAAGGCGGATTTGGTGCTGTTGGCGATGGGTGCGAGGATCAGAACTGATGTGGTGCCGAAAGGACTGCTGGCGGAGGATGGAAGTGTGAGGGTGGATCAGTTCATGCAGACTGGAAATCCAGATATATACGCAGGTGGAGACATCGCCAGTTTCTACAACCCATACCTAGAAGCCACAAACCGCATAGAGCACTGGAGCGTTGCTCAGGACATGGGCCGCCTGGCAGCCCTCAATATGTTGGGTGTGGGACACGGGTTCAACTTTGTGCCTTTCTTCTGGACCAATCTGTTTGGGAATGTGCAGTTTGTGGGGTCTGCATATGGCTCGGATGGGAATTTCACTGAAAAGAATGATGAAACCGACCCTTCGAAAGCATCCAAAGCGACTTACTTCTTCAAAGGTACTCGCCTCACTGGAATGGCTCTGATCAACCGCTATGGAGCAGCTCCTCGTCTCCGCTTTGCCTTCCAACGTGGTCTGCTCCCTTCCAAGTCTGAAGTGGTTAGTGGAGCAGTGAAGCTGAGTGATATTCTCGCGAGAGTGGAGGCGACGAATGGAGGATGCTGCAGACAGGGCTGTGGTCGCTAGGAATAAGTCTAGGGGGTTTCTAGGCCGAAATAGAGGTGCTATTGTGGGTGCAGCCAAGTTCGATGAATATTGAATGTAGCCCATCCAAAGCTTTCCAGGTCCCCTTCTTTCCCTTTCATCGAACGGATAATATGTTATTGGCCAGGGCTGCCTGTAGGACCTACCAGTCCCTGCGACTGCTAGGCCTCCGCAGAAGCTTCGCAACTGAGTTGAAGTTGGGTTCAGAGGGAGAGTTTGCAGAGGGAGTGATGAAGACAGTGTCAGTGGACCAAGATAAAACAGTAGTGGCGGCCAAGGTAAAGGGACAGATTTACGCTGTGAGTGGGAAATGCACTCACTGGGGAGCTCCAATGGGCCAAGGCTATTTGGACGGATTCGAACTGGCGTGTCCCTGGCACAATGCAACCTTCGACATACGCAATGGAGCGAGTTTACAAGGTCCAGGAACCGATCCTTTGCTGTCGTACCCAGTGTCTATGCGCAATGGAGAGGTATATGCGGACATAGAAGTGAGATCGGTCAACACTAAAAAGGTAGAAGTAACTGATCCTCGTCGATTTGTGGTGCTAGGAGGCGGAGCAGCAGGTCAGAGCTGCGTGGAAACACTCAGAAGAGCCGGGTTCAAAGGCCACATCATCATGGTCTCGCAGAGCAAATATTTACCAATCGACACTCC
>Ga0247837_1001509_pt1 | contig 47718 bp, 38 predicted proteins | sample LaCtaG_2_FD_187115 | JGI IMG/M metagenome (GOLD analysis project Ga0247837, IMG submission 187115) | Freshwater microbial communities from meromictic Lake La Cruz, Castile-La Mancha, Spain - LaCruzMarch2015_14.5m | ecosystem: Environmental > Aquatic > Freshwater > Lake | place: Spain: Castile-La...
GGGCCGAATCGGAGCGGAACACCAGGGGGTCGAGGAAGTCGTCGTCGACCCGCCGGTAGATCACGTCGACCCGGCGCAGACCGTGGGTGGTCTTGAGGTAGACCTTGTCGTTCTTGCAGACCAGGTCGCGGCCCTCGGCCAGTTCCACACCCATCTCTTTCGCCAGGAAGGTGTGCTCGAAATAGGCGGAGTTGAAGATCCCCGGCGTCAGCAGGACGATGGTGGCATCATCGGGGCCGCGGGGGGCGAGGAAGCGCAATGCCTGCAGCAGCAGGGCCGGGTAGTGTTCCACCCGCCGGACCTTATAGCGGGCGAAGAACTCCGGGAGGATACGCCGCTCCACCATCCGGTTCTCGATCATGTAGGAGACGCCGGACGGCGTGCGCAGATTGTCCTCGAGGACCAGATAGCGGCCCTCCTCATCGCGGATCAGGTCGACCCCGCTGATATGAGTGTAGATGTCATGGGGCGGGTCGATATCCATGATCTCGCGGCGGAAGTCTTTGCCGCGGTAGATCAGTTCCGGGGGCACGACCCCGTCTTTCAAGATACGCTGACCGTGGTACAGGTCTTTTAGGAAGAGATTCAAGGCGCGGATGCGCTGCTTGAGCCCGGCTTCCAGCATGGTCCATTCAGTTGCCGTGATGATGCGCGGCAGGATGTCGAAGGGCCAGACCCGTTCGATGCCTTCGTCTTCGTTTGCGTAGACCGTGAAGGTCACGCCTTCGGTATGCAGGGCGAGGTGGGCCTCATGGGCCTTGGTTCCCAGCATCTGTTGCCCGGTGGTCTGGATATGCTCCCACATGGGGAGATAGTGGTCACGAGGGCGGAAGTTGTCGCCGTAGAACTCGTGGTAGGCCATCGCGGGCCCGGCGCCGTTGGCCTGGGCTTGGACGGCGCCGCTGGATTGAAATTGCCTCAGCATGGTGCGAATGTCCGTGCGATCAATGATCTTAACTGAGTAAAAGCAAAAATCATGCCATTGAATTGTCCATCGGTCGAGTCCGTGAGTTTGCCAACTAAGCCCCGGTTAAACGGTCGAGTGACCGGCTGTGCGCGCGGCGTGCGGCCCGGCGGATGCCCTGAACGGGGGGCGTCGTGCGGCCGATCGGCGCCCCAGGATCGCGCGGTTCGACCGGTCGGGGGCTGAATTGGTGCGGTTTCAGGATGGGGCGGTGTTGGCCTGGAGCCCCGCCTTTTCGCACAAGGCCCGCGTGACCCGCCGACTGACGATGTCGTCTTCCACCCGAACGAACATTGCCTCAGTCCCCCGCGTCCATCAGGGTCTCGGCCCAAGCAGCCAAGGCCTCGATGAGCCGGCGTTTAGCTGGGTCCGCGGCATGGGTTTGCGCGAGGACGGCGAGGCGCTCTTCGTATCGCTCCAGGTCGATACTGCCGCCGCCGGCCGGATCGGTGAGTCGGGTCAGGCGCCACGCGGCCCACTGCTCCCGCTCGTCCGGGTTCAGCGACAGCGGCCAATTCCGGGCGCGGTAGCGGAAGACCATTTCGGGCAGCCGCGGGTCATCGAAGCGAAACCCGCCTCGTGACAGTTCGTCAGGGGTGAGTCGATGCAGGTTCTCCAGTCGCCGCCGATCGGCGTCGGTGAAGAAACCGCCGGTGTAGAGCATCAGGTCGGGGTCCGTCTCGGCCGGATCGCGGGCGTCGCCGGGTGATCGCTGGTGCACCGCCTGAACGCGCTCGCGGATGGCCGCCGCGTGTTGCTTGACGATTTGCGTTCCGCGAGCCACCTGGTCCAGGTCGATGGACCAGCGCGCCGCCGCCTCAGCGCTCAGGGTCTTCATCGGCGCGAGGACCGGCGCGCGGTTCAGATGGACCGATTTCAGCGGGACCCGGGCCGTCCCCTGGGGGAGATCGGCCAGCGGGGTGAAGAGGCGCCGACGGAGTTCGTCCGCCGACAGATCGAGCAACAGCGTCGGGTCCACGCGCAGATCGAAACAGATGATCTCGTTGGCGTTGGTGGGGTGGGCCGCGACCGCCAGGATCGGTGCGATGCATCCCTGCGCGGCCGGAAAACGCGACGAGGCGTGCAGCAGGGGTAGGCCCTGGTCGAGCAGCGCGCGCACCAGTTTTTTGTCGCGTAACGTCAGGGCGTAGTCGAAGAGCCGCGGCTGGGCCTGGCGCAGGAGTCTGGCCAGGGCGATCGTGGCCTGCACATCGGCCAGCGCGTCGTGAGCGCCCTCGTGGGGAACGGCGTTCGCGCGGGCGAGGTCTTCGAGCCGGAAGGAGGCGGTGCCATCCTCGCGCAACGGCCAATGAATCCCCTCGGGTCTCAGGGCTTGAGCCAATCGCAGTGTGTCGATCAGGTCCCAGCGGGAGTTGCCGTTCTGCCACTCTCTGGCATAGGGGTCCAGCAGATTGCGGTACAGGAGGTTGCGTGTGACCTCATCATCGAACCGCATGCTGTTGAAGCCGACGCCGCAGGTATTCGGGGCGCCCAGTTCCGCGACGATGGCGGCAGCAAATTCGACTTCGATCAGGCCTTTTTCGTCGGCGAGTTGGGGCGTGATGCCAGTGATCAGGCAGGCGTCCGGCTGGGGCAGCAGATCAGCCGTCGGGCGGCAGTAGTTGACCAGGGGCTCACCGATCGGACACAACTGCGCATCGGTGCGCTGGCCGGCGAACTGACACGGACGATCCCGGCGCGGATCGGTGCCCCAGGTTTCGTAGTCATGCCAGTAGAAGGTGGTGGTCATGGCTCGGATGGTGCGGTGCCAGTGTGATGACCGGATGCGTTATCGGGTTACGAACAACGAGCAACCGACAACGACAGAGACCTGCCGGGCCTATCAAGACGCCAGGGGTCGCGGACGACGTGCCGGGCGCCGGTACTACCGTCGCCGGTCCGGCGCAATCGTCCGTGAAGCCGCTCGGCTAGACCTTTTCCTTGATGCGGGCCGCTTTGCCGGTGAGTCCGCGCAGGTAATAGAGCTTGGCGCGACGCACGTCGCCCCGGCGTTTGACCTGAATCTCGGCGACGGCCGGGCTGTAGGTCTGGAAGACGCGCTCGACACCCTCGCCGTGAGAGATCTTGCGAACCGTAAAGGCCGAGTTGAGGCCGCGGTTGCGCTTGGCGATTACGACACCTTCAAACGCCTGAAGACGCTCGCGTTCGCCCTCCTTCACCTTGATCTGGACGACGACGGTGTCGCCGGCTGCAAAGTCCGGGACTTCGCGGTTCATTTGCTCTTGATCGAGCTGTTGAATGATATTGCTCATGATTTCCTAGCTCCTGTTCTCAGACTTGTTCCGACCCTTCTCCCGATCCCTGTGATCAGGCCTCGGGGTCTTCACGGGCCTGCATAAATTCATCGAGCAGCGCCTGATCCGCCGGGGTCAGACCACGTCGCTGCAACAAATCGGGTCGTCGCAGCCAGGTTCGACCGAGGGACTGGCGCCGCCGCCAGCGGGCGATCCGTGCATGGTCACCGCCGATCAGCACGGCCGGGACCGCCGCGCCGTCGATGATCTCCGGACGCGTATAATGCGGGTGGTCCAGGAGCCCGTCGGAATGGGAATCCTGCTCCGCGGATTGGGCATGGCCCAGCGCTCCCGGCAACAGCCGGATCACCGCATCCATGACAACCATCGCTGCCAACTCACCGCCACTCAGAACGTAATCACCGATCGACCATTCTTCATCGACATGGCCCTGGATCAATCGTTCATCGATTCCCTCGTAACGACCCGCGACCAGTATCCACCCGCTCGATCGCGCCAGCTTACCCATCGCCGCTTGATCCAGCAGGCGCCCCTGAGGCGAGAGGTAGGCCACCCGGCTCTCCGGTGCCTGCCCCCGTGCGGCAACAATCGCATCGCGCAGGGGCTCCACCTTCATCACCATACCAGGCCCACCGCCGTAGGGGCGGTCATCGACCGTACGGTGCACATCACGGGTGAAATCGCGCGGGTTCCACAGGTGCACCTGCGCAATCCCGCGGGTCATGGCGCGACCGGTGACCCCTTGATCCAGCAAAATCCGGAACAAATCCGGGAACAGCGTGATCACGTCGAAACGCATGGCGGCCAGTCGTTCGCTCGGTGATCCGCTACGACGCCGCGGTCCTCAGAAGTCCGGGTCCCAGTCGACCTGGATCAAGGGCCGAGCGAAGTCCACTGATCGGATCACGTCATCCCAGACGAAGGGCAGCAGGCGCTCGCGCTCTCCGATGACGACCAGGACATCATTAGATCCAGTCGAGAACAGATGGCTCACGCGGCCGAGCGGAATGCCGCTCAGCGTCTCGACCGGGAGTCCTTCCAAGTCGATCCAATAAAACTCATCCGCGCTCGGCGGGGGCAGTCGATCACGGGTGACCGCGATCTCCCGATCCACCAGCAGCGCGGCCTGGTCGCGGTCGTTGCAGCCTTCGATGCGTGCCACGACACCTTTGCCGTGCGCCCGACCTTCCAGCACGCGCAGCGGTTCACCCGCTTCGCCGATTGTCCAAGGGGAATAGCGCAGGATGCCTTCCCGCGGTTCGGTCTCGGAAAAGACCTTGACCCAGCCATGCACCCCGAAGACACCGGCGATGCGACCGAGCACGACCCGCCGCGTCGCCCGGGCATCAGCGTCGCCTGACATGGTGCTCAAGCCCGCGGGGCGCGATGGGCGAGCGACCTCCGGGTCGTTCTCAGGCTGCGGCAGCGGCAGCCGGGAGGGCCGCGGCTGCCTCACGTGCGGCCTGCTTCAGAATCTGCCGCACCCGATCAGTCGGCTGAGCGCCATTCTTGAGCCAGTGCTCCGCTCGGGCGCGGTCCACCCGCAACGGCACCTCGCCGCCCTTGGCGGTGGGATTGTAGAAGCCGATACGCTCGATGTACCGCCCGTCACGCGGGGAGCGGATGTCGGCAACGACGATCTGGTAGAAGGGGTGCTTCTTGGCACCGCCGCGAGTCAAACGGATCGTGACCATGTGCAGTCCTGGCTGAAAATCGAATCGCCCCTGCTCCGGGCTGCTGAGCATCGGATGAGGGCACAGGAAATGCGCGACGCTTGGCGCGCCCCGCAGGAAACGAGCAAGTATACAGGAATCCGTTTGGAACGGAAGCCTGTCATGTTCGGAGACCGCGAAGGCGCTGGCCGCGGCCGTGGTGTCCGAGGCAGGCAACGCCGGTCGCGTGGTTATCGCGGATCCTGACAACCGACACCGGGGTCAAGCTACAAACTCTCTATGGGAGCGGTATACTTGCATTCTAGAAGTCCCTAACGGGCTGTCGGTTGCCTGAGCAGAGCGCCCGCGACGCTTTATCCTGCCGGCAGATGACCGATCCGAGATCGTTTCCCAACTCACCGAAGAGGAGTGCGCCTGTGACCAACATCAACAGTCACCAGACATTCCAGCAGATGCTTGCGGATCTTCCGGTGCAGCAACAACGGCAGGTCGGGGCAAGCTTTGTCGGCAATGTGCTCGACTTGACGCAGGATCCGCGGTTCCGCAATTGCGTGACACTCCTGGCCAGGTCGAACCCGTCCGCGCAGGAGTTGGTCGATGGGTACCATTCGATCCATGCAGTCACTGTTGCCACCCATCCCCGCTCGGACTTGTCCGAACTCAACTATGCACGGCAGGCGGAACACTTTATCGCCGAGGCGTGCCTGATCTGCCTCTCGCCGGTCTATGAGGAGGCGCGCACGCAGCGCCTGGCCGAGAAGGCGGCGATGTATTGTCGTATGGCAAGAACCTGCGCTGCCATCAAGCATGACGAGGAACGGCCGAGCTTATCCGTGGCCGAGAATCTGCTGGCGCAAGAGATTCAGGATCAGTACAAGATATTAAGCGGATTTCTGAATCAGCAATAAGACGATGGTCGGTTCTTTGGCCTTGGTCATCCGGCCGTGGACAAGCGCCAGCGCAGCCTGCCTAAACCGACCAGCTATATGTCCAAGACTCGGCCTTGATCATCGTTCCGGCCGTAGGGTGGACAAGCGCTAGCGCCGTCCACCGAACCCCGCGCCGCCGCCGGTGGACTGCGCTGCGCTTGTCCACCCTACGATGTCCCGTGGCCGGAACCGTGATCAAGGCCCAACACTCGGATGGCAGTCGGCAGGCTGACGACCAGCCCGGTTTAGAGCGTCGTTGGCCGGCGCCGGATCGAGCGTGCGGGCTGGGGAATGCTCCGCCCCGCCCGGCAGGCCCAATACTGTTTTTACCCAGTGCTCCCGGCTGTATTTTCTAAAAATGGTTTCGCTCAGTTCCTGGTAGGGGCTGGTGAAGAACTCATCCGGTATGGACCGGGTGCTCTGATTCCATATGAAAATGTTGTTGGGATTATAGAAATCGTAGTTCACGATATCCGCATTGGTTGTTATTAGTTTCTTGCCAAGCCCCATGGCTTCGAACACCCTGAAGGTCAGTCCGTGCTGTATCGGATTCTGGATGTCCAGGATGATCCTGCTTTTTTTCATCTGCTCAGCGGCTTCGCGGGACGGGATGAAGTGATCGATAAAGGTGATCGCCGAGGGCAGGTTCTTTGCGGTGGTTGCCTTGCCGATTGGTAAGAGCTTGATCACGACTCGCTGGTTCTGTCTTTCCAGCAGCGAGACGATCTGCAGAATGGTGGCGAGCCGGCTCTCATCATAAGACCCCAGGAAATAGACGTCGTACTCGTGTGCTGTGGTACGGTCTTCGTAAGAGTAAAAATTGGGAGTGAATTTCAGGTCATAACGTTCCGCGTCGATCGGGTCGAAACTGTAACGGCTGTCGAAATATTCCATGGTTTGCAGGTAAGCCGGAAAATGATCGAAGCCATCCCAATAATAGGCTATGGAATGCTTGGCTTTGTTCAGCACGTGTCTGAGGTGCTCCGGATGAAACAGTTCAGGGCAGATCACAAACGCATAGTCGTATCGCTCTGTTTCAGGAATTCGGGAAATACTCTCCGCGCTCGCCCAGATCTTTCGTAAATCTTTCCCGAAAACTGTCTTGGAAAAGAAGTTGAGCATCTTTTCCATTTTATTCCTGTATCGATAATTCCGGTACAGGATCGTGGTCACATCACAGCCGGAATAGCGTTCGAAGGCGTGTTGAAAGATCTTGTACAGGTCGAAGTGGCTGGTACACAAGAATAACAGCTTGCCTTTCATGTTGCTTACCGCACACAATCCACATAGTAACGCACGTGCCCATTGACCTGCTCTTTGACCAGTCCGTGAATGTCGGTCTCGAAGCCCGGAAACTGATCATTGAACGCCCGGGCGAACTGGAGATAGCGCACGATGGTGGAATTGAAACGCTCGCCGGGGATGAGCAACGGGATGCCGGGCGGATAGGGGGTGAGGAGGATGGCGGTGATCCGCCCCTCCAGATGGTCGATCTCGACCCGCTCGATCTCGCGGTGGGCCATGCGGGCGAAGGCATCCGCGGGGCGCATGGCGGGTGCCATCTCGGAGGTGTACATCTCGGTGGTGAGTCGCGGGATGTCGTATTCGCGGTAGACGGCGTGGATCCGGTCGCACAAATCCTTCAGGCCGATCCGTTCATAGCGCGGCTGCTTGGCGACGAACTCCGGCAGGACGCGCCACAACGGGCGATTGTGGTCATAATCGTCCTTGAACTGCTGCAGTTCGGTGACCATCGTATTCCAGCGACCCTTGGTGATGCCGATGGTGAACATGATGAAAAAGGAGTAGAGCCCGGTCTTCTCGACGATGATGCCGTGTTCGACCAGATAGCGCGTGACGATCGCGGCGGGGATGCCCCAATCCGCTACGTCACCATCCACGTCGACCCCCGGGTTGATGACGGTTGCTTTAATGGGGTCGAGCATGTTGAAGCCGGGGGCCAGATCGCCGAAGCCGTGCCAGCGCTCACCGGCGCGCAGGACCCAGTCCTCGCGTTCGCCGATGCCTTCCTCGGCCTGTTCATCCGGTCCCCACACTTTGAACCACCAGGATTCTTCCAGTTCCAGGCCGACCTTGCGCATGGCGCGGCGGAAGTCGAGCGCCTCCAGGATAGACTCCTCGACCAGCGCATGCCCGCCCGGCGGTTCCATCATGGCGGCGGCCACGTCGCACGAGGCGATGATGGCGTATTGGGGACTCGTTGACATGTGCATGAGGAAGGCTTCGTTGAACACGTCGCGGTCGAGCTTGCAGTGCGTGCTCTCCTGCACCAGGATTTGTGACGCTTGGGAGAGTCCGGCCAAGAGTTTATGGGTGGACTGGGTGGAGAAGATCATGGAGTCGGCGCAGGGTGTCCGCCCCTCACCGATGGCGTGATAGTCGGCGTAGAACTCATGGAAAGGCGCGTGCGGCAGCCAGGCCTCGTCGAAATGCAGCGTGTCGATGTGCCCGTCCAACTGTTCCTTGATGGTCTCGACGTTATAGAGCACGCCGTCGTAGGTGCTCTGCGTGATGGTGAGGATGCGCGGCCGGGCGCCGGTCTGGGCGAATGGGTTGGCGGCGATCTTGCGCTCGATGTTCGCCCAACTGAACTCGGAGAGCGGAATCGGCCCGATGATCCCGTAGTGGTTGCGGGTCGGCATCAGGAAGACCGGGATGGCGCCGGTGATGGTAATGGCGTGGAGAATCGACTTGTGGCAGTTGCGGTCCACGACGACCACATCGCCCGGTGCGACCGTGGAATGCCAGACGATCTTGTTGGAAGTGGAGGTCCCGTTGGTGACGAAGAACAGGTGATCGGCGTGGAAGATGCGTGCCGCGTTGCGCTCGGCTGCCGCCACCGGACCGGTGTGGTCGAGCAACTGGCCAAGTTCTTCCACCGCGTTGCAGACGTCGGCCCGCAGGAGGTTCTCGCCGAAGAACTGGTGGAACATCTGACCCACCGGGCTCTTGAGGAAGGCCACACCACCGGAGTGTCCTGGGCAGTGCCAGGAGTAGGAGCTATCCGCCGCGTAGTGGGTCAGCGCACGGAAGAAAGGGGGAGCCAGTGAGTCCAGATAGTTACGCGCCTCGCGCACGATATAGCGGGCGACGAACTCGGGGGTGTCCTCGAACATGTGGATGAAGCCGTGCAGTTCGCGCAGCACGTCGTTCGGGATGTGGCGGGAGGTGCGGGTCTCGCCATAGAGGAAGATCGGGATATCCGTGTTGCGAAAGCGGATTTCCTCCACGAAGGCGCGCAACTGAGCGACCGCCGCCGCCGCCTCCTCGGGTGACGAGAACTGCTCGTCGTCGATCGACAGGATAAAGGCTGAGGCACGGGATTGTTGCTGGGCGAAGGAGGCCACGTCGCCGAAATTGGTGACGCCCAAGGCCTCGATGCCTTCCTCTTCGATCGCTTTGGCCAGCACCCGTACCCCGGTGCCGCTGGCGTTCTCGGAGCGGAAGTCCTCGTCGACGATCACTACGGGGAAACGGAAGTGCATGGGGGAGCCTCTTGGTGCGGCGAGGAAAACGCGGAAGTATAGGGCCTTGTGCCGATGCGCGCGTTAAGCTGTTGCGTCGGGCGAGCCGCAGCCGCCCGTGCGCCGCGGTCTCTGTGCTTAGATCTCTGCAAGGACTATACTTTTCCCAACTGTCCGACTGGAGCCGCCAGTCTGTCTGCCCCGTTGCTCGCCACCCAGGAACGCGTCGATCGGCTCGAAGCCTCGATCGACCGTTTCGTTGCCAACGCGGATCTCCGCTGGTAATACCCTGTCAGGCGCCGGGACGAACGCCGCTGCGCAGGCAAGTTCCGCGCGTCCCCGGTATCATCGCGGCCAGGTTACCGACGCAGGAATCGACGCATGGCCGGCAGCAGCTTACTCGCACTGATCGACGACATCGCCACCGTTCTGGACGACATCTCCGTGATGACCAAGATGGCGGCGAAGAAGACCGCCGGGGTCCTGGGGGACGACCTGGCGCTCAACGCCCAGCAGGTCGCGGGGGTGCGGGCGGAGCGGGAGATTCCGGTGGTCTGGGCGGTGGCCAAGGGGTCACTGGTCAACAAGATGATTCTGGTTCCGGCAGCGCTCGCCATCAGTGCGGTCGCCCCCTGGGCCATCCTCCCGCTGCTGATGCTCGGCGGGGCTTACCTGTGCTTCGAGGGGTTCGAGAAGCTGGCCCACCGGCTGCTGCATTCCAAGGCCGAAGATCAGGGCCACCATGACGCGCTCACGCAAGCCCTTGAGGACCCGGCGGTCGACCTGGTGAGTCTGGAGCGGGACAAAATCAAAGGCGCGGTGCGCACCGATTTCGTCCTCTCCGCCGAGATCATCGTGATCACCCTGGGGACCGTGGCCGCCGCGTCCTTCCAGAATCAGGTCGTGGTGCTGGTCGGCATCGCACTGATCATGACCGTTGGTGTTTACGGACTGGTGGCCGGGATCGTCAAGCTGGACGACGCCGGACTCTGGCTCAGTCGGGTATCGGGGACCGGCGGCGGGGCGCGGCTGGTGCGGGGATTTGGTCGCGGCCTGCTGTCCGCCGCACCCAAGCTGATGAAGGTGCTGGCTGTCGTCGGCACCGCGGCCATGTTCCTGGTGGGCGGGGGCATCATCACCCACGGCATCCCGGCCGCCCATCACCTGATCGAGTGGGCCACCCATGCGGCGCACACGGTTCCGACCATCGGTGGCGTACTGGCAGCCCTCACGCCACTGTTGATCAACGTCCTGGCCGGCGTGCTGACCGGGGCGGTCGTGCTCGTGTTGGTCACCGTCGGTCAGAAGGTGTGGTCGACGTTGAGGTCTTGGGGCTGAGTGAGCCGCTGTTCCGCCTCACGGTACTTGGCGGCGGTGCGCTCGATGATCTCCGCGGGCAGGTCGGGACCGGGGGCGGTCTTGCCCCAGTCCAATGTTTCGAGATAATCGCGCACGAACTGTTTGTCGAAGCTTGGGGGGCTGATGCCCGGGCGGTACTCGTCGGCCGGCCAGAAGCGCGATGAGTCCGGGGTCAGGACCTCGTCGATCAGGTGCAGGCGGCCGGTGGCATCCAGGCCGAATTCGAACTTGGTATCGGCGATGATGATCCCCCGTTCCAGGGCAAAGGCGGCGCATTCGCTGTAGATGCGCAGGCTGGCGTCCCGCACCTGGATGGCGAGTTCGGCGCCCAGGAGGTCGACCGTGTGGGCGAAGTCGACGTTTTCGTCGTGGGTGCCGGCCTCGGCCTTGGTGGAAGGGGTAAAGATGGGTGTGGGCAGTTGGTCGGCCTGGACCAGACCCGGCGGCAGCGCGATGCCGCAGACGGCGCTGCTGGTCTGGTAGTCTTTCCAGCCGGAGCCGATCAGGTAACCGCGCACGATCGCCTCGACCGGCAGTGGTTTGAGTCGGCGCACGACCACGGCGCGCTCGCCGAGTTGGGCGCGTTCAGCCGGGTCGGTGACGATCTCGGCAACCGGGATGCCGCTCAGGTGATTGGGGATCAGGGCCGCGGTCCGGGCGAACCAGAAGTTCGACACCCTGGTCAGGACCTCGCCCTTGCCGGGGATGGGCTGGGGCAGCACCACATCGAAGGCTGACAGCCGGTCGCTCGCCACCACCAGCAGGTGGTCATCGCCGACACCATAGATATCCCGGACCTTGCCCCGTCCAATGAGAGGCAGGTTGCGGAGGTTGGATTCAAAGAGTGCGGTCATGGCTTGCTCCCGGGTCGCTTGGGCTGACAGTATATCGGTTGGCGGACGGTGGTGGATGCGCAAGCCCAGCGCTTGGTCGCGGTGCTCGTGCCAACAGGCGCGTTTTGCCGTGAACGATTGCAACCTGGAGGGGTCGCTGGGGGCGCGCTCCCGGCATGTTTAACATTGTGATGGGTCGGTTGAGGGGTCGGTTAAAATTCATGAAGGCGAGCACCAAACGCAACCCGCCGGAGCAGCCCGAGGCCCCGTTCCTTATCGCGTTTCGGGGCAGCTTTACCGCTGCCCTGCGCTGGCATCAACTCGACGCCCTCTGGGCGCGGCTGCGCGAGCGGGCCGATGCGGGCTGGTTTCTGTATGCCGTCGGGGAGTCGCCGCCAACCGAGCCCGCGCAGGCTGAGCGGTTCGAGGTCTTCATCACCGAACTGGACACGCTGTTGCGGGCCGAGCATCGGGAAGACTACTGCGGGATCGTCTACGCGGATGACCCTCAGGCCCCGACCTTCGTGAAAATCTACGATCCTCATCACCTGGGAGTCGCCTGCGGTTCCAGCACGAACCCGCCACTACCGGGTTGGGTGATGAGCCTGTTGCCGCCGGTGGACCTGCCTGCCGCGCGGGCGCCGGCCAACAACCGGCGTCGCTGGTGGCGTCGCCTGTTCTGAGGCGCCGCGTCGTCGCACCGTCTAACTGCACCTTTCATCCGTCATCCGTCATCCGTCATCCTTCACCCTTGATTTATCCGGGAGTTCCCATGGCGAAAGCAATCATCAGCACCGACCGGGCGCCGCGCGCGATCGGCACCTATTCTCAGGCCGTGCGGGCGGGGGACACGGTTTACCTCTCCGGGCAAATCCCGCTGGTGCCCGAGACCATGGCGCTGGTGGAGGGCGATCGGGAGGCTCAGATCCGGCAGGTCTTCGGCAATCTGTCGGCGGTGGCCGAGGCAGCCGGGGGCAGTCTCGCCGACGTCGTTAAGCTCAATGTGTTTCTGACCGATCTCGGCGACTTTGCGCTGGTCAATCAGGTCATGGCCGAGTTCTTCACGGCGCCCTATCCGGCGCGCGCCGCGGTCGGCGTGGCGGCCCTGCCGCGGGGCGCGGCGGTGGAGATGGATGCGGTGATGGTGTTGGGCGGATAGCGCGTCGTGCGCCGGAAAGCTCGATAAATTTTGATCTTGGCTTGCATTCTTGAGAGGATGTCTTACCATTTGCCCTGGCTTTGTCTGGCGCTGTCTCCGGGGTTTTCCATGCGTTGCGTGTTCGTATTGCTGACTATGCTGCTGGCGGTCGCACTGACCGGTTGCGGTTCAAACACGCCAAGAGACGACGGCCCGGCGACCCGGCCCGAGGGTTCCGGCAGCAGTGCCTCTGGTCATGTCGGCGGCGGAGGTTTCGCCGGGAATCCGGCCGCCCTGCGCTTCGCCAGCCATATGCAGAAGCAGCACGGGTTCGATGCCAAGGCGGTCACCGCGGTGCTGGCGCGGGCCAAGCGCGAGTCCTGGATTATTGAACAGATGGACAAACCGGTCCGCAAGAGCCGCGGTCCATCCGTACCTACGGGGGCTTGGAAGCGCTACCGGGCCAAGTTCATCACCGACGACAACATCGATAAGGGCGTTGCCTTCTGGCAGCAGTACGCCGGTGAACTGAAACGCGCCTCGGCTACCTATGGGGTGCCGCCCGAGATCATCGTCGGTATCATCGGCGTGGAGACCCGCTGGGGGCGGATCATGGGCAAGACGCGCATCATCGACGCGCTTGCCACCCTCTCATTCGCCTATCCGCGGCGCTCCGAGTATTTCACCGGTGAGTTGGAGTCGTTCTTCCTCATGGCCCGTGACGAGGGGTTAGATCCCTTCAAGCCCAAAGGGTCCTTCGCCGGGGCCATGGGCTACGGTCAGTTCATGCCGTCGAGCATCCGCAAGTACGCAGTGGATCACAATGGTGACGGCCACCGCAATCTGTGGAATCCCGTGGACGCGATCGGCAGTGTCGCCAATTATTTCAAGGGTCACGGCTGGCGCACGGGTCAGCCGGTGGCGGTGCGGGCAACCGCGAGCGGTTCCGCGGCCGGATCTCTGAAGAGTGGATTCGATACCCGGTATTCACCCGGTACCTTGGCGCGTAGCGGGATCACCCCGACGGGGAGTCTGGGCGGGGCCGATCAGGTCAGCCTGCTCAAGCTCGATGTGGGCGGCGGCTACGAGTATTGGCTCGGACTGCACAATTTCTATGTCATCACCCGTTACAATCACAGCACCTATTACGCGATGGCGGTTTATCAGCTCGGCAATGCGGTGAAGGCGCGCATGGGCGGCACGGGTGTGGCGCGGATTGCTCAGGTGTTGGCGCCTTCGGTGGATTCTGCCTTGTGACCAGGCGTTCGCACTCAAGCGGGCCATGATCTTCGTGCCGGCCGTAGGGTGGACAAGCGACAGCGCAGTCCACCGAATCCCGCGCCGCCGCTGGTGGACTGCGCTGCGCTTGTCCACCCTACGAGGCTTGGGTCCGCCGGGTGCGTAGTCAGACCATCCTGGCCTGACACCGTCAGGGCTGGAAGCCCTGACTATGCACGCCGCTGGCCGGGATTATGATCGAGGCCCTCGAACGCACCAGCAAGCCCTCTGAAGTGACCGCTGATTGCTCTTTCTTGGTTTATTCGCCCATCAAAGTCAGCAGGATGCGCCGGCTATGACTCTGGGTGCGGTGCTCGTAGAGATAGATCCCCTGCCAGGTCCCCAGCGCCGGACGGCCATCACTGATGGGCAGGGTCAGGTCGGTTTTGGTCAGGATGGTGCGCAGATGAGCAGGCATGTCGTCCGGACCCTCGTCGGTGTGCTCGAACAGCGGGTCCCCGTCCGGGACCAAGCGCCCCAGGAAGGACTCCAGGTCGCGACGGACACTGGGGTCCGCGTTCTCGCAGAGGATCAATGAGGCACTGGTGTGCTGCAAAAAGCAGTGACAAAGCCCGGTGTGTAGACCGCTGTCGCGCACCAGTCGTGCGATTTCTGCGGTGATATCGTAAGTACCGCGTCCGCGGGTGCTGACTGACAGGTTGCGTTGGAGGATCATCGGTTGGTCCGCGTGTCGAGGATTCGGTCGACCGACTCCAGCGGAATCGGCGATCCGGATTGTCCGGCCCGCGGACGGGAAATGCCAGGGCTCCGGCCCCCCGAACCACCAGTCCCTCCAGTCGGGGGCAGCGAGTGCCGTGTCCAAACCAGCCGCAGATCCAGTGACACCCGATCCGCATCGCCCCTTGGAGTGCCAACCGGTCCAGGAGTTGGATCGCGTGGGTCCGCGCGTGCAGGAGCGGCTGGCGCGGCTGGGTATCCACACGGTTGGGGATCTGCTGTTTCATCTCCCGGTCCGCTACCAGGACCGCACCCGCGTGGTGCCCCTGGCGGAGGTGCGCCCGGGGGCCGAGGTGCAGGTGGAGGGGCAGGTGAGCGACGCCCAGATCAGCTACGGTCGGCGGCGGACGCTCAAGGTGTGGTTGACCGATGCGGACGATCCGGCCGACGCGACCGACCGGCCGGCCGGGGGCGGGTTGCTGTTGCGCTTTTTTCATTTCTCGCCCCAGCAGTTGGCGGCCTTGCGGCCCGGGGTGCACCTGCGTTGCTACGGGGAGGTGCGTCAAGGGCCGAACAGCCTGGAGATCATTCACCCCGAGTATCGCCTGTGCGAGGCGGCGGAAGCGCCGGAGCCGACGCCGCGCCTGACCCCTATCTATCCGTCCACCGAGGGGATGCAGCAGTCCGCCTGGCGGGGGCTCACCGATCAGGCACTCGCGCTCCTGGAGCAGTCGGCCCCGGCTGAGTGTCTGCCCGCGGAATGCCTTGCCGGAATGCCCTTCCCGGATCTGCGCGCGGCCCTGCGCTACCTGCATCGGCCGCCCCTGGAGGCACACCTCGACGACCTGCTGGAGCGTCGCCATCCGGCCTTTCTGCGCCTGGCCTTCGAGGAGTTGGTGGCGCATCAGGTCAGCCTGCGGCGGCTGCGTCAATCCCATGCGCGGATCACGGCGCCGGCCCTGCCGGGTAACGGCGGCCTGCGCCGGGGTTTGCGCGCGGTGCTGCCGTTCCGGTTGACGCCGGATCAGGAGCAGGTGGTCGGGGAGATTGCCGCCGACCTGACGCGCGCCGTGCCGATGCAGCGTCTCCTGCAAGGGGATGTCGGATCGGGCAAGACGGTCGTGGCGGCCTTCGCCGTGCTTCAGGCGATCGAGAGCGGCTACCAGGCGGCGCTGATGGCGCCAACCGAATTGCTGTCCGAGCAGCACTGGAAGGGACTGCGTACCTGGCTCCAGTCCTTGGGTCTGGAGCCGGTCTGGCTCGCCGGCCGCCACAAAGGGCGCGAGCGTGCCGGACTGCTGGCGGCCATTGCCGAGGGAAGGGCACCTCTGGTGGTGGGCACCCATGCGCTCATTCAGGATGACGTGCGTTTCGGCCGGCTGGGTCTGGTCATCATCGACGAGCAGCACCGCTTTGGCGTCCATCAGCGGATGCGTCTGCGCGATAAGGGTGCCGGGGGGGGCGGTGTGCCGCACCAGCTCATCATGACGGCGACCCCGATCCCGCGGTCGCTGGCCATGACCATCTACGCGGACCTGGACCTGTCGGTGATCACGCAACCGCCGCCGGGACGCACCCCGATCGCCACCGCGGTCGTGCCGGATACCCGCCGCGACGCGGTGATCGCCCGTATCCATGAGGCCTGCGGCGCCGGCCGTCAGGCCTATTGGGTCTGTACCCTGATCGACGAATCGGAGGCGTTGCAGGCGCAGGCTGCCGAGGAGACCGCGCTCGCGCTGACCGCAGCCCTGCCCGGGGTGCGGGTCGGCCTGGTGCACGGCCGTCAGCGGGCGGCCGAGCGGGAAACCGTGATGGCCGCTTTCGCCGCCGGCGCCCTGGACCTGCTGGTGGCCACCACGGTCATCGAGGTGGGCGTAGACGTGCCGAACGCCAGCCTGATGATCATCGAGAACCCGGAGCGGCTCGGGCTCTCCCAACTCCACCAGTTGCGCGGTCGGGTTGGCCGCGGTGCGGTAGCGAGCCACTGCGTGCTGCTCTATCGCGCGCCGCTCTCCGCCGCGGCCCGTGATCGGCTGGGCTTGATCCGTGAGACCCAGGACGGCTTCCGCATCGCCGAGGAAGACCTGCGGATGCGCGGGGCCGGCGAGGTCCTGGGCACCCGGCAGACCGGCACCATCGAATTCCGCGTGGCCGACCCGTTGCGCGACCAGCACCTGACCGCCGCGGCCCAGCGGGCGGCCGACCTGATCCTCGCGCGGTATCTGCACTTGGTGGAACCCCTGATGCACCGTTGGCTCGGTCAGCGGGAGGAGTTTGGGCAAATCTGATGCCGGGCGGCGGCAGGATACCGCGACCCCCTTCCCCGGTCGCGCCGCTGTGCCATAATCGCCCCCGTTTTTACGCGGTCGTCAACAGCCCTTGCAGTTTCATCGTATGGCACTACCCCAGGTAAAGATCGGTCGGCCCAGACCTGCCCCGGGACCTTCCCGCTGGTTCGAGCGCCTGCGTGATTACGCCTACTTGGTGCGCCTGCATCGCCCCATCGGCATCTTCTTGCTCATGTGGCCGGCCCTGTGGGCGCTCTGGCTGGCGGGGGAGGGGCATCCGCCCTGGCCGATCGTGCTGATCTTCGTCTCCGGGGTGGTGCTGATGCGCTCCGCCGGCTGCGCTATCAATGATTATGCGGATCGTGACTTCGACGGGCATGTGGCCCGCACCAACCAGCGTCCGCTGGCGACCGGGGTGGTCAGCCCGGGCGAGGCGGTGGCGGTGTTCATGGTGCTGTCACTGGCGGCCTTCGCCCTGGTGCTGCTGCTCAACTGGCAGACCGTGGCCCTCTCGGTCGTCGCCCTGGCGTTGACCCTGGTCTATCCGTTCATGAAGCGTTTCACCCATGTGCCCCAACTCTTTCTCGGCGCCGCGTTCGGCTGGGCGATTCCCATGGCTTACATGGCGGTCGGCGGCGCGATTCCGGCCATCGCCTGGATACTCTTCGGCGCCACCCTCATCTGGGCGCTGATCTATGACACCCAGTACGCAATGGTTGATCGGGAGGACGATCTGCGAATCGGCATCAAGTCCACCGCGATCCTGTTCGGAAATCAGGACCGACTGGTGATCGGGCTGCTTCAGGTGCTGATGCTTGGATTGCTTTTGTGGGTCGGGCTGCTCGCCGGGCGCGGCGGCTGGTTTTATGGCGGGTTGGCGGTCGCGGCAGGGTTTTCCGTCTATCAGCAATGGTTGACCCGCGACCGTATTCCGCGCGCCTGCTTCGAGGCCTTCCTCAACAACAACTATTTCGGGATGGCCGTGTTTGTCGGTTTGGTGCTCGATTACGCGGTCGGCGGCTGATCCTTGGTCGCCTGCGACCTGAATCCATTGAGAGCGGAACGCTTTCGTTTTGTACAACAGTCAATCATGAGAAATCACGAAATGCTCCGTCCGTTACGTGCGTCTGTTCTGGTGTGTCTCCTGGCCGTCGTGCTGTTCATCCCGCTCCAACTTTGGGCCGTCGACGAGGGGATCGACTATTCGACTCTGAAGGTGGCGCAGCCCACCGAGACCGGAAATCAGGTCGAGGTCCTGGAGGTCTTCTGGTACAGCTGCCCCCACTGTTGGCACCTGGAGCCCACGATGCAGTCCTGGGTCGCCACCCTGCCGGCAGGTGCGGCCTTTCGGCGGCTGCCCGGCGCCGAGGGGCGTCTGGAACCGCATGCCCGCGCCCATTATGCAGCGGAACTGATGGGCAAACTGGATGTGCTGCATCCGGCCCTGTTCAAGGCGATTCATGTGGACAAGCGCACACTGTGGACCGAGGACGCACTGGTGGAGTTCGCGGGGCAGATCGGGCTCGATGAACAGGAGTTCCGCGCCGCCTTCAATTCGTTCGCGGTCGATACCAAGGTCCGCAAGGCCCAGGATATGAGCCGGCGGTATGGGATCGACGGGGTGCCGGCCGTGATCATCAACGGCAAGTACCGCACCAGCCCGAGCCAGGCTGGTGACCAGGAGCGCTTCATCGAGGTCATGAATACCCTGATCGCCCGTGAGCTGGCCGCCAAGGGTGCCGCGGCCGACCAATGATCGAATGATCGGGAGGTGCCGCACCGCCGTCAGCGCAGGTTCTTCTTGTAGGACGGTATCGCCGCGTTGTGCGCCTTGGAGAAATTGGCGAATTCCATCGTCACGCTCGCCAATTCGACCCTGGTGAAATCCGCGTCGGTGACGTCCGCCCGGCGCAGGATGGCGCCGCCGAGCACGGCATCGGTGAAATCCACCCCGATGAGCGTGGCATTTCGGAAATTCGCATCCTGGGCCGAGCAGTTGCGCAGTCGCGCACCGCTCAGATCGGCACCCTCCAGGTTGGCCAGGTTGATGACGGTAAAGCCGTCCGCATGGACGCTGGTCAGGTCGGCATTGCGCAGGTTGGCACGCGCCAGATTGGCATCGTTCAGGTGCGCGTCGCGCAGGTCCGCGGCGGACAGATTGGCCTCGCGCAGGTTGGCTCTGATGAAGAGCGCCTTGGGTGCGCTCACCCGCGTCAGGTTGCTGCGGAAGAAGTCGGTGCCGCGCAGGTCGGCGTGGCTCAGATTCGCGTGTTGCAGATCGGCGTCCTGCGCTTCGACATTGCGCAGGTCCGCACGGGTGAGATTCGCCTGGCTGAGTACGGCGCCGTTGAGCACGGCTGCCATCGACGGCTGTTCCGACCCGAGTCTGGCGCGGGTCAGATTGGCGCCGCGAAGATTGGCGTCCTTGAGGTCGGTACCCACCAGGATGGCATCCGTCAGGTCGGCCCCGGCCAGAACCGCCCCGACCAGATCGCTCGACTCCAGGTTGGCCCCGGTGAGGTCCAGACCTCGCAGGTCGGCGTGGTTGAGGCGCATGTCGCGCAGGTCCGCGCCGGCCAGCGCGTCTCCCGCGATGGTCTCCAGAACTTCGCCCGTCTCCCGGTGTTTGATCTCGATCATGGTTGTCTCCGGATGCTCTTAGGGTTGCGAGGCGAATCTACCATGTTTATTCGGCGGCCTTGAAGCGGATCGCGGTTGTCCAGAGCGCCGACGGCCTTGGGTTAAGGCTCCGGGGCCGTGCGGCATCGCAGGGTGGACAAGGGGGCCTTGATCGTAATCCCGGCCAGCAGCGTGCGTCGTCAGGGCTTCCAGCCCTGACGGTGTCAGGCCAGGATGGTCTGACTACGCACCCGGCGAGCCCAAGCCTGAATCTTGATCGAGGCCGACAAGGGCAGCGCAAGTCCACCAGCGGTGGTGCGGGATTCGGGTGGGCTGCGCTAGCGCTTGTCCACGGCGGACATGTTGACCAAGGCCGCGCCGAGCTTCGCTCGGCGCGGCGGGCACGCGTCCATCGACAGCCCGCGCCGCGGTCGATACCATCCCAGCGGGCGGCCCCTCTGCTCAGGCTGATACCAACAAGCCTCACCACCACCGACGGAGATCCCATGAAGATCGAAACCCTGGCCATCCACGCCGGCTTCGCCCCCGACCCGACCACCCATTCGGTCGCTACGCCCATCTACCAGACCACCTCCTACGCCTTCGACGACACCCAGCACGGGGCGGATCTCTTCGACCTGAAAGTCGCGGGTAATATCTACACCCGCATCATGAACCCCACCAGCGATGTGCTGGAGCAGCGGGTGGCGGCGATGGAGGGCGGCGTCGGCGCCTTGGCCCTGGCTTCCGGCATGGCGGCGGTGACCTACGCGATCTTCACCATCGCCCAGGCCGGCGATAACATCATCGCCGCCTCGACCCTCTATGGCGGCTCCTATAACCTGTTCGCGCACACCTTGCCGCGTCTCGGCATCCAGGTCCGCCTGGTCGCACCCAATGACATCGCGGCGATGGAGGCGCAGATCGACGGTAAGACCAAGGCGATCTTCTGCGAATCCATCGGCAACCCGGCCGGCAATGTGGCGGATATCACCCCCATTGCCGACATGGCGCATGCCCATGGGGTGCCGTTGATTGTCGACAACACGGTGCCGACCCCCTATTTGTGCCGCCCCTTCGAGCATGGTGCCGACATCGTGGTCCATGCCGCCACCAAATACATGGGCGGCCACGGCACCACCATCGCCGGGGTGCTGGTGGACTCGGGCAAGTTCCCCTGGGCCGAGCATGCCGAACGCTTCCCCATGCTCAACGAACCGGACGTCTCCTATCACGGCGTGGTCTATACCGAGGCCCTGGGCGCGGCGGCCTTTATCGGCCGCGCCCGTGTCGTGCCGTTGCGCAACATGGGCGCGGCCATCTCGCCCTTTAACAGCTTCCTGATTCTGCAAGGGATCGAATCCCTGCATGTGCGCATGGACCGGCATTGTGAGAATGCAGTCAAGGTGGCCGAGTATCTGCAGGGCCATCCGAAAGTCGCATGGGTCCGTTATGCCGGCCTGCCGGACAGCCCCGATTACCCATTGATCCAGCGCTATATGGACGGCGGCAAGGCCAGTTCCATCCTCTCGTTTGGCATCAAGGGCGGGCTGGATGCCGGTGCGCGCTTCATCGACGCACTCAAACTCACGGTGCGTCTGGTCAACATCGGCGATGCCAAGACACTCGCCTGCCACCCGGCCACCACCACCCACCGCCAGCTTTCACCCGCGGAATTAGCCCGCGCAGGCGTCTCCGCGGACCTGATCCGGCTGTCTATCGGTATCGAGCATGTGGACGATATCATTGCCGATCTTGAGCAGGCGTTGGCAGCGGGGTAGATGCCGAAGCACGGCGTCCGCGCGTGTCGGCGTTTCAGGTTGCAGGTTCGTCAGTGCCGGAAGCCAGGACCACGGATGGTACCTCGCGGCCAGACCAGAGAAATTAGACGGAACACCCGAATAGGTCGCCCCCTTGGACACGATGCCCACTAACCCTCCGCAATCCAGCGATCAGGCGACAACTGTCGCCCCGCGGGTTACGGCCGACACGCACCAGGCGCGGCCTGATGTGCTGCACCCAAAGTCCCGAACACCCAAAGGCATCGAGCACGCTTTCGATGTCCCCTTCATTGCCGCCCTGGCACTGAAGGAAAAGCAGATCCAGCAAAACTACCGACCGATCATCGCCGTACATAAATGGTTCGCGCGGCGGCCTGGCACCCTGTTCCGCGGGCTGCTGTTGGCGGAATTCGGTGATCGCCCGCTCCAGGAAGCCTTTTTTCAGCGTAACGATTTTCCGGGTATCCAAATTGCCGACCCCTTCATGGGCGGCGGTACACCGCTGATCGAGGCCAACCGCATCGGTTGTGACGTCCAGGGCTTCGACGTGAATCCCATGTCGACCTGGATTGTGCGTGAGGAACTCGAACACATCGACCTCGACGCCTACGCCGCTGCCGCCCGCGAACTGACCGACGCCCTGACCATGGAGGTTGAGGCGTACTACCGTACCGACTGCCCAATTTATGGCGACCGCGATGTACCGGTGAAGTATTTCCTCTGGGTCAAGGTGCTGGACTGTCTGCGTTGCGGAGCCGCATTCGACCTGTTCCCCGGCTACCTGCTTGCCGAGGACCGCCGCCACCCAAAGAACATCCTGATCTGCCCGGCCTGCGGCGAACTCAATGAGGTCATGGACCGCAAACGCCCCGGACCCTGCCGCACCTGCGGCGCGGCACTACACGAATCAGGCCCTGCCGGCCGCAGTCGCTGCCCTTGCCCCCATTGCGGTTACGCCAACACCTACCCGCGACCGGCCGCCGGTCCGCCGCGGCACCGCTTGTTCGCCATGGAGTATTTCAATCCGGAACGCAAGGCACAGCACGCCGGGCGCTTCTTCAAGAGGCCCGACCAGCAGGACCTGGACCGTGTTGCGGCGGCCGCGGCCCGGTTCACGTGTCTGCAAACGCAGTTCATTCCCCAGGATGCGATCCCACCCGGAGACGAGACCGATCGCCTGCACCGCTGGGGCTACCGTCACTACCGCGAGTTATTCAGCACCCGTCAACTGCTCGCCCTGGAACTGAGTGCGCGGGGCATCGCCGCGATCCCCGATACCCGCATCCGCCACGCCCTGGCCACCAACCTCTCGGACCTGCTTCGCTATCAGAACCTGCTGTGCCGTTACGACACCATGGCGCTGAAGTCACTGGATATCTTCTCGGTCCACGGCTTTCCGGTCGGGCTGGTGCAATGTGAATCCAACATCCTCGGTATCCGCAACAACGGCGGTGCCGGCGTGGGGTCCGGCGGCTGGGTCAACATCATCGACAAATACACCAAAGCCAAACGCTATTGCGACGCACCCTTCGAGGTGCGACATCAGGGCGGGCGCAAGACCCTGGTTCCGATCGCAGGGGAATGGATCGGTGAACGGCGTGACGGCGAGCGCCGTCGCGGCATCCGTGTGCACTGCGCCAGCAGCACCTTGGAGACCGCGGCGGATACTGAAACCGATCTGCCGGACAACAGCCTGGACGCGGTCTTCACCGACCCACCCTACTTCGGCAACGTTCAGTATGCTGAGCTAATGGACTTCTGCTACGTCTGGCTGCGCCGTCTGGTTGGAAGCCAATGGGAGGGATTCGCTCGTGAATCCACCCGTTCGGATCTGGAACTGACCGGAAACGTCACTGAAGACCGGGATCTCACACATTTCGCCGAGGGCCTGGCCGCGGTCTATGGACGCATGGCCCGGGCACTGAAACCTGGAGCGCCGCTCGCCTTCACCTACCATCACAACCGAATCGAAGCCTACTTCGCCGTCGGTGTTGCGATCCTCGACGCCGGACTGGTCTGCTCCGCCTCGTTGCCCTGCCCGGCGGAGATGAGCGGGTCCATCCATATCCACGGCACCGCCTCGTCCATCATCGATACCATCCTAGTCTGCCGCACCACGGGCAATACGAGACGGCAATGGCTTTTCGAGACACCGGCAGAACTTGCCGGAGTCGTCGCCAAGGACTTGGCGCAACTCACCCGCGCCGGTCGGGTACCGACGATCGGTGACACCCGCTGCATTTGCTTCGGCCACCTCACCCGCATGGCCGTCTGGCAACTGCGGCACGATTGGGACCGGCAGCAACCGATGCGGGAGAAACTTGCCCGTTTCGCCGCGGGTGTCTCCTCGCTAGGTCAGGTCGACGATGTGTTGCGACGCTTGGCCGCAGGCAACGTCGGTGAGGCCACGCCCCCCAATTACGCTGGAACACCGTCACATACGCAGGAACTTGACCATGCCGTTCTCTTTTGAGGCTGACTTCGATGACATCCAGGCCAACATGGATGTTTATGTGGACGAGGTCTTCGGTTGCTTAGAATCCGAATTTCTGGTCATGCCCAAAGGGCCCGGATTCGTCGAGTTTCCGATCTTCGAGAAAGGCTACGAAGGGCTTAAGCGCGCAACCCGTGATTTCCAGGACGTCACACCAGAGGCGATTGCTCCGGTTGTTCAGCAATTTCCGATTGCCCTGATCGTCCTTCGTTGCATCCTCGGCTTTACACCACCCGAATGGGCGTATTACGCGAGCCGAAGCACCGGGATTGAGATCCCCCAAGGGACCGCCAGAACCATCGACCGCAACATCCGCCTGGAACCAGACAAGCCTCTAAACCCCAATCGCGGGGGTGTCACAGACCAACGGATTTCGGCGCTCATTGCAACGGCCTGCGAAATCCTGAAACAGGGCGCTCCGGAAGTCCCGGCCGACCGCCTGCACCGGATCGACAAGGCCGATACTGCGTCCGGACTTCTTGGGGTCCGGTCCATGGCAGATTTGGGTGTGCCATATTCAATCCTACTCTACGAGCGTTTCCTGGGCCGCCCCTTCGCTGGGCATCGAGACTCCATCAGGGAACTGGTTGGTAATTTGGTCGAGAACGCCATCGAAGACGTGCTGGCGCAAGCGGGCATCAGCTTTCGCAAGACCAGACGCGCTGAACGTTTGCCCGGTCTTGACAAAGCGCCCGACTTCGTCATTCCGAACGAGTTCAACCCGCAGGTCATGATTGAGGCCAAGCTGACCGAAGATGACGGCACAGCGCGGGACAAGGTGACTCGAGTTCAGCACCTGTGCCAACTGAGCATGGCCGGGCAACCGCCCGATCGTCCCCGGTTTGAGGTCATCGCCTGCATCGCCGGTCGCGGGTTCGGCGTGCGCCGGGAAGACATGAAGAAATTGATCCTCGCCACCCGCGGCAAGGTCTTTACATTACAAAATATGGACCGTTTGGTAGATGCTACCAGGCTGCAGGAATTTCGATCGCGGTAAAGGCCTTGATCGCCGCTCGGGCCAAAGCGGTCGACATTGCGTGACTTCGAAGACGCAATGCACGTTCACTATGGTTTTCGGCAGAGCCTTTTAGCAAAGGCAAGTTTGAGTATGTATCGTTCGCTCTTGCGCGATATCAAAGTATTCGCTATTCAGTTCGATTCCGATGCATCTACGACCAAGTTCTTTTGCAACAATTCCTGTCGTTCCGGCACCATAGAACGGGTCAAGTATCACATCGTTCGCACGACTACCCGCGATACTGCATGGTCGTACTAACGCTCTTGGAAAAACAGCAAAATGTGCTTCCGGGCAAGGCTCCGTATTAATCGACCAAACCGTGCGCCGATTCTTGAGCCCATTACCATCAGTCGTTTGCTGCTTTATACCTTCTTGAGCAAAGTAATATCGCTCTGATTTCGAGAAAAGAAAGAGGTATTCATGGGAGACGGTTAATCTGTCCTTCACGCTTTCCGGTTGGCAATTTGGCTTATACCAAATGATGTCATTTCGGAGGTACCAGCCATCTCTTTGGCATTCTAAGGCCAGTAACCATGCTACGCCGATGAGATCTTTTTTCTTAAGTCCTTCGGGTGTAGGGGGTCTATAGGACATAGCACGCCCTTTGTTTTTGTCATCGGCGCCTCGCCACTTGCGGCCGCCGGAGGAGTAGGTATTTCCTATATTGAGCCAAAACGTTCCATCGGGAGTCAGCACCCTGCGTACTTCGCGAAATACTTCAACGAGAGATGTTACATAGGCATTTAGGTCAGGCTCGGCGCCAATCTGGTCGGTAACGCCATAGTCGCGAACCCCCAAGTATGGCGGCGAAGTCACGGCGCATTGCACGGAATTATCCGGAATGGCGCGAATCAGATCTCGGGTATCGCCATTTAAAACAACCACTCGATTGCTGGCTGTCGGCCACTCAATCGCTTCTTCGCAGTGATGCATATTGCTCAACGTGTTCATGCGTTGCAGTCTAATATATTCCTAACGCACGCGCAAGTTTTATTTTTTTATCTTTGCTGGCCTGCCGCGCTTTTTCTTCGCAGTCTTTGCGAACCCTGTGAGGTCACTTTCTTTTATCATGTGATCGCGACCATATTTTTCAGATGGCAAGCGTGCTTCCGCAATGTACTGGCGAACCCTGGAGGCCGTCACGCCAAGATATGTTGCCGCCTCTTCAGTGGTAAAAAGCTTGCTCATGCGTGAGGAATATACTAGAGATGGTGCGGTCTTACAAGCTTGACCCAAAGGACTTACGTGATTTCCGGGAAATTATCTACCGACGTGTAGGGGCGACTAAAGTCGCCCCTACATGCCAGAAATCGCCTTAGGGGGCGGTCCCGAACAGCACGGCGAGCCCGAAGCCAACTACATCTAGACAGGATTAACAATATTTTACAAGATGTTATGATTTTCAATCTTGTAAATCTTGTTAATCCTGTCAAGAAATTTCTGCTCAGGGTCGTGGCCGGAACCATGATCAAGGCCCCAAATTGCATCGCTTCTCCGATTACGACAATCCAAGTCGACATGGGATTCACGTCGAAGCCCTGGACGTCGCAGCCGATGCGGTTGGCCTCGATCAGCGGCTAAGGGGCTAGGCTCAACTAAATCCGCCCGGCCGCGAAAAAAATTAAACCGGTCGCTTTTCCAGTTTCGTCCTTCTTAGGTTTCATAATTGAGCCTGGCCTCTTTCCCCTTTTCCATTTGAGCTAACCGGCACGTTGCTGTGTGACAACATTTGACCAAAAATAAAACGGCGAGGCAAATGGCGGCGCGCCGCAATGTGTCCAGTGGAGCGATTGGTTAGGCTCTGACGCGCAATCATTTGAAGAGGTATTTTTCATTCCCGCATACCCAGCCAATGTGGAGATGAACGCCACCCCGAATACCCGCCGACACGATCTTGTTTACTGCAGATTCAACACGGAGTAAGGATGCAAACTGTTCAAAATCTTGAATCCAATCGCGTGATGGGCTGAAGGAGTGAACAATCATAACTGCGTGTGTTGCGCCGAAGCGTTTAGCCTCGATGATTGCGGAGGCTGTCCTATGAAGAAGCTGATATCTGATAGTGCCTGCGACTTCTTCGTTCAGATTGAGTTCTTTGCGGAGAAATGCAAGTCGGGCTGACTTACCCTTTGATCCTTCAGCAAGCCAATCTGACATCGTTGGACCGAAGGGTTCTTTGACCTTGCCCTCGACGGCAATCGAAACAAGGTCAGTGCTCGTACGTGCAAGTGCCCAGATGTCATTTTGGGAAGGCTTCGCCCCCCCAACAAGAGGTACCTGATGCTCCGGTAGTGCTAGAAGTAATTGAATTCCTGCAAGATACTCATTAGATGCCAGTGCCTCCTGGATTTCACTAGGGAAGTCGTCGGCATCCTGCCAAGAGTGGGCAAGCGTGCGCGCGGAGTACCCGGTTCTCCAGTGTTTCTCTGGATCGGCCAAGAACTGTGCCCAATCGTCGGCGGAACGGGCTGGTATGTAGATGTGTGGCATCAGCGGTAATAAATCTCCCGGTACGCGATATAGATGGCGATAGTCAGTACGGGCATGACCACCAGCAGGGCCAGGCCCAGGGTCAGTATACTGCCCAGGACCAGGCCGAGGCCGACCAGACTGAAGACGAGGAAGGGCAGAACATTGCGCCAGCAGCCCTTGAGGCTCAGGTTGAGGGCGCGCAGCACCGGGACCTCATTGAGGACCACCAGCGCCGGGGCGAACAGCATGGCCATCGCCAGGGGGACGACCAGGAGCAGGCCGACGAGGAACGGCACGGCCATGAGTGGGCTCAATTGCGCCGGGTCGAACTGGCTGAGATTGACCCCGGCCGACCATCCTGGACCAGTAAGGGCGAAGACCGCGACGAGACCCAACAGAACGACCAGCCCGATCAGGATGCCGAATCCGAGATAGGCCATGCCGACCAGGGCCAGCGGACCTGACTTGTGTGAGAAGCCCGCGAACAGGTGCTTGAGTTCAAAACGCCCGCCGGCGTGTTGGTGATGGGCACCGATGATCAGGCCACCGGTGAATATGGGACCAAGGATGGCCGTGACGAGTCCGCCAACGAAGGGGATGAATCCCAGTGCGGTGATGATCAGGAGATAGAGCACGATGGCACCGACCCAGGCCAAGGGGCTGTCCTTGAACAGTCGCCAGGCCGCGGCGACCCAACCCCAGCCGCGTCCGGCCGCGACTGATCGCGGTGGATACAGGTGCTCGTTGCGGTTGCCCGGTACGGGTGGTGTGAGGTCCGCCGTCGGCGGCGCATAGGGGTCGTCCTGTGCGCTCCCGGCTGGCCGGCCGTTCTGACGCGCAATGAAACGCTCCACCACCACGCCGCAGGCTTGGCAGACCCCCGTGAGCGGGGCCACGGTCTTGGCTCCACACTTGGGACAGAGTGTCGCCCCGGCCGGCCGCGCCTTGGCGAAGGGAAGGTCCGATGCCAGTTCAGATTGGCAGAACATCGATTCGGTGTGACGCAGGTCGATGCTCGGAGGCTGGTCCACCCGAAGCTGGGAACTCGGGTCAAGCCCTTGCGGCTCCAGAACAACCAGGAGGCCGACCTCCTTCAGCGCTTTGCTGTAACGTTGCGCGCGCGATTCGCTCAGATCGCGCTTGAGCACGGTACGACTGCCGCCCAGGATGATGTCTCGAGCGGTTTCCTCGCGTACCCGAAAACGGGTCGCAAAGGCCTCGATGATCTTGCGCGCGGGCTCCCCTGGGACCAGTTCCCCAGAGAAAACGATACGGTAGCGGGTGTCCATCAGGTGCTCCCGGTCGACTCGCTGTTCAGGCGGTGACCCGCTTCATCCACCGCAGGATGCCCGGCTCGGCTTCCCACACGTCGCGCATCGCCTCCCGATACATCCACGCCTGGTCCTCGCCGCCTGGGGCCACGCCCAGGGGGCTCGGGCGCGGTCGCTTGATGCGCTTGCGGGTCAGATACCGGGGGATGCGCGGAAGGCGATCCACCGCCGTGCGCAGGACCGCGCGTGCGCGTTCTTGTTCACCCAGTCGATACAGCGCCAGCACCTCGCCGTAGGCCAGATCGGCGAGCAGGTCATCCGGAAACCGGCGGGCCAGCGTCAGCGCGCGCGCGTCTTCGCCGCCGCGCAGGTAGTGATTCATGAGTTCGGCCCGTACCCCATGGTGATCCTGGGGGTTGAGTCGCAGTAACGTCTCGAGGGTGACAGCCGCTGCCTGGGGTTGGCCCTCGTCGATCTGACACAGGTAGCGGCGGAACAGCAGCCGCAACGCGGGTCGATTGGCTTCCCGGGTCCAGGGGCAATGACAGGCTGCCGCGGCGGGCGCCGCCTGGTTGAGGATTCCCCAAGCGCGGTCGACCAGTGGGCGCAACAGGGCGTGGGAGATCCAGGGCAGCGTGCTCTCGGGGTGTTCGTAGAGCGCGGTGGACAGATCGTCCAGGATATCGAGGCTGTCGGCCGCCTCCGGGGTCTCAAGCAGATACTCGATCCACTCCACGGATAGCCAGACCTGTCCGGCATCACCCAGGGCCAGGTCGGTGGCGCTGGGTTTGCCGCCGGGAAAGAGCGCGCGCCACACCGACTCCAGGCGCCGCACCCGCGCGGGTGCGCGCAGCTCGGCGGGGTTGACGCGGAGCATGAGTGCGCGCCGGGTACTGCCCGCGTCGCCGACGCTTGCCAGGGCGCGCGCTGGGGCATCGCGCTGGGGCGGTTTCAGCGGGATGACGCTATAGTTCGGCAGCGGCCGGTCGGCGGCGGTGGTGATCCAGTCCTGCAGGTCGACCAGCAGCGGGTCGAGCGCGTCCGCATGGCTATCGACCAAGGCCTGTTGCGGGTTCTTGACGGCTTGGGCGAGGAAATCCAGAAATCCCTGTTCCTGAGCCCCGATCTTACGCAGTCGATGCAGCCAGAACCGCGCCCGCGCGCTGGCCAGGTCGTCCTGGTGCTGGGCGGCCAGCAGGGTGATTTCCAGGAGTGCGTTACTGGGGTTGTCCGGGTCGCTGCGCAGGGCGGCAGCGAAGGCGTCCCGTGCCTGTTCAAAGTCACCCTCGTCGATGTGGATGGTACTGATCCGCTGCCAGGCGGCGGACTGAAGCGCCCGGCTGCCCGCGGTGCACAGACGTTCCAGAAAGGCTTTCTTCTTGCGCCAGTGATCGAGTCGATCATAGGCATCGCAGAGGACGTCGAAGGCCGGCTCATAGGCCCCGTCCAAGGCCTCGAGCGGACCGGAGAAGACCGGCTCCAACAGCGCGACGGCCCGGCCGGGGCGGTCTTGTTCCAGCCAGCGGTCGGCCACGCGCGCGAGCAGCGGACGCGGTACGGCATCCGCATCAAGGGCGTCCTTGAGGGCGCGCTCCGGGAGTTCGTCGAGCAGCAATTCCCAGATCAGTTCGGCCGAGAGTTCCGGCACATCGTCGAGGTCGCCGCAGCACGCGTCGTAACGCTCACCCGACCCGCAGGGGCAGGGTGCATGAGCGGATGGGGGTTCCAGCGGCTGGGCGCGGTATCCCAGCTCCGGTTGCGGGGTGGCGTTCCAGATGGCCGTGGCCAGCATGTTTGTCAGACGTCGGATCTCCACGTCTTCGAGCCCATAGTCGTAAAGGCCCAAAATGCGCGGGACCTCGTTCTTGGCCCAGGCGAGAAAGCGCGCCGGATCCGGGTCTTGGATGATTTGCCGGACCGCGAGCAGGATGACCTGCTCGAAGCGTTCGGTATCTGCGGTTTCATGGTGGAACATGATGCGTTCCTCCTGCTCAAACGGCGATGGGGTATCGCTTTGGTCGGATCGGACGTGTCGTCCGCCCAGCTCTGCTCGATTCTACCCCGGTTTCGCGATTCTTGGTTGATCCAGTATCTCAGGTTGAGGACGGCGTTGGACAGGGCCACTCCCGGTCGACCCCCAGGCCCGTTATAGTGTGGGCGTTTGCTCCCGATTACCGTTCTATCCCTTCAGGCGTGCGCGATGGCAGAATCACGGGTCAGAATCTTCGTCTCGTCGCCCGCCGACCTGGATCATGAGCGCGCCCTGATCAAGGAGTTGATCACGCAGCTTGCCGCCGAGTATCTCCCCTATTTCAAACTCCAGTCGGTGCTGTGGGAGGAGGAGGTCCTGACCGCGGCGCAGAGCTTCCAGGCCGGTCTGTCGCGCCCATCGGAATGCGAGATTGTCCTGGTGATGCTGTGGACCCGGCTGGGTACGCCGCTCGCCGATGACCCTTACGGCGGCATGACCGGAACTGAATGGGAGTTCGTCGATGCGGTGGCGGCGTCGACCCGCGTTAACCCGCCCGAGGTCCTGGTCTATAAGAAGACGACAGCGCGCCTGATCGATATTACCGATGTCGAGACCACCCGCGTGGCGATTGCCGACCGGGAGCGGCTGGATCTCTTCTTCCGCACCCATTTTTTCAACTCGGACGGCAGCTTCAGTCGCGCCTTCCGCCAGTTCGAGAACGACCGGGTGCTGCGCGAGTTGGTCCAGGTGCAGTTGCGTAAGCTGCTGAATCGGCGCATCAGCGCGGAGCGTGGCCGGCGTCCCGGCGCCGGCGAGTGGCGTGACAGCCCCTTCCGTGCCCACGCCCGGTATGAGCTGCGTGATGAGCCGGTCTTCGTCGGGCGCGAAACCGAGACCCGTGAGTTGGTGGCGTGCCTGGATCGCGTGCGCGGTGCGGGCCGCGGTCTGGTGTTGATCAGCGGGCCATCGGGTGTGGGTAAGAGTTCGCTGGTGCGGGCCGGGCTGCTGCCGCGGTTGGTGCGGCCCTTCCTGTTCGCCGGGATTGCGGCCTGTCGCTGGGCGGTGCTGCCCGCTCATCGGACCGATCCGCTGGCGGCACTGTCCGAGTCGCTCCTGTCGCCCGACTTACTGGGGGCCTCCTTGAGCGGATTCGGACTCGACGCGGCGGGGCTGGCCCGCTTGTTGGAGGCTGAGCCGGAGGTCGCCGCCGGCCAGGTGCGTGCCGCGCTCGCCCGCCTGGACACCGAGGTCGGAGGCCGCGCGGGCGATACGGACGGACACCGGCAACTGGCCTTGATCCTCGACCCGCTCGACGGGTTGTTGTCCGAGGCGGCGCTCGCGGCCCCCAGCACCCGGACCTTCGTTGCAGCCCTCGCCGCCCTGGCTGCCCAGGACGGCGTCTGGATCATCGCCACCCTGCGGAGCGAACTCCTGTACCGGTTGCCGCGCCTCCCCGTCTTGGCGGCAGCGGTGGATGAGGGGGCCTGGTACCCACTCGATCCGCCGCCCCCGGCCCGTATCCGGCAAGTCATCGAGATTCCCGCTCGGGTCGCCGGGATCGATTACGAGGACATGGACGGCGGACCGGGGCACGGTCTGGCGGACCTGCTCGAGGCCGAGGTCAGCGATCTGACGCACTGGCCAGTGCTGCTGCAACCGGTCTTGGACGATCTTTACACGCGGGCCCGCGCGGCCGCGGTCGACGGGGGCGAGACGGGGCTCCTGTTGCGGATCGCGGACTACCGTGCCGCGGGCGGTGTGGCCGGCAGCGTGCTGCGGCGGGCACGGGCCTGCTGGGAGGGGCTCGACGCCGCGGCGCGGGCGGCCCTGCCGATGCTGTGCCGGGCCTTGATCGCCCTGGAGGGCGGTTCCGCGTCCCGCCCGGTGCCGCGCGTCGGTGACCTGCGGGCACTGTTCCGGGACCCTGGTTGCGTCGGTCTGGTGCAGGCACTGGTCGCGGCGCGCCTGGTGGTGACGGAGGGGATTTTCGACCCCGCGGAGCATCTGCCCTGTGCCCAGACGGATGATGCGCTCTTCGGGGGCGTCGCGCGCATCGCCCGGGAAACCGCCGAGGAGTGGCGCGCCCGCCTGTTGCCGGGCCGTGCCATCAAGGCGCTGACAGAAGGAGTCGCGGCGGTGGCCGCCGCCCCATCCGCCGAGTCCGAACCGCAGCGCCGCGACTGGCATGATTACCGCCCGGCGGCGAGCTTCGTCCACCCGGTGCTGATTGAGACCTGGGCACCGGTGCGTGACTGGCTGGCCGATCCAGCCAACCGGCGCGATCTGCAATTGCGTGTACAGATCACCCGCCAGGCACGGCTCTGGAAGCGCACCGACTGCAATCGCGAGTACCTGCTGGGCGAGGTCGGTCACGCCGGCGCCCGCCGGTTCGCTGACGCGTTCGCCCGGGAGTTGGAACCGGTCGAGCAGGAGTTTCTGGAACGTTCGTTGCTCAATCTGCGCGAACAGCGTCGTCGTAACCATTCGATGCGTCTGATTGGACTCACCCTGGCGGTGCTCCTGGTCTTTGCGACCGCAACCGCCTGGTGGGCCTGGGAGGCCTCGCGGGCGGCCACCCTGAACCTGCATCGTAGTCAACTCAACGCCGCGGATCTGGCGATCAATCAGGGCAACACGCCCGCGGCAATCCGCCTGGCGCTGGACGCGGGTCGAGACCTGGCGCAGGCCGCCACCGATACCCTGAGTCGCGCGTTCAGCGCCAATCGACTCATCGCGATGGCCCAGGCCAGCGGGCCTCCGTCGGAGCGAGCGCTCTCACCCAGCTTCAGTGACGACGGTCAGCAATTGGTCACGCTCTCGCTCCAGGACGGGGCCAGCCTGTGGCGTCTGGAGGAGAATCGCTTCGTGCTCGCCCGGCGGCTGTCCACGCCCGCCTTGTCCATCCACGCGGTGCGCCTGACCGATGGGGCTGATCCGCCCCTGATCCTGGGCATCGGTGAGACCGGGGTCTGGCGGCTGCCGGCCGCGGACGGGGCGGCGCCGGACTGGACCTGCGGGGCGCGGCCCGGGGGTGCCATCGCGCTGGATGGCAGCCATCGCTATCTCGCGCTCTCCCACCCCGCCGGGGGTGAACGTTTTGGACTCTGCGTCATCGATACGCAGCACCTCGGCCAACCCCGGTGGGACCGCGCACTTCACGACAAGGAGATCCGCGGGGTTGCCTTCTCCCCGGACGGCATGCGGCTGGTGACCGCCTCCCGTGACGGCACTGCGCTGGTGGTCGAGTCCGCCACCGGTGACGTGCTTGTGAGCCTGCCGCCGGGCGGTCCGCTGGATCGTCCGGTGAACCGCGCCATCTTCGACAGCCGGGGTGAACGCATCGCGGTCGCCGCGGCGGACGAACGGGTGCGGCTCTATGATCGTGATGGGCGTGAACTCGCGGTACTCGGCGAGGTGACCCGCCAGGGACGCAAAGTTCGGATCCATAAGACCGCGGTGCGCGATATCGCATTCGCGGCCGCGGATCGCTATCTGCTGGCCGGCGACGATGCCGGCCAATTGGTGCGCTGGGATCTCCGCACCGGCGACGCCGAGGTCTTGGGCCAGCATCGGCTCAGTGTGGAGCATGTGCGGGCGTCCCCGGTCAGCGATCCCCGTGAGGCGGAAGACCTGGTCCTGACCGCCTCACTGGATAAGACCGCTCGGCTGTGGGGGCTTCAGGGCGGGCGCGAGGTGGCCGTGTTCAGTCACGATGCCGCCGTGACCAATGCTCGTTTCAGTGTGGATGGTCACCGGGTACTGACCTATTCCGATGAGGACGGCTCGGCGCGGCTCTGGTCCGTAGACCCGGTCAGCGCCTTGTCCTTTCCGCTCCCCCATGCGGATCACGTCTGGCATTTGGATATGGCCCGGCCGCCGCCGGAACTGGATACCGATCCTGGTGCCTTCCTGATTGCCACGGGTTCGTTCGACGGTGCCGTGCGGGTCTGGCGCTATGACAGCCAGGCCCCCACGGCGGCGCCGGCGGAGATCTGGAACCTGCGGGGACACCGCGGCCGGGTGCGGCGTGTCGCCTTTTCGCCGACCGGGCGGTGGCTTGCCAGCGCGGCCTTCGATGGCAGCGCGCGGGTCTGGAACCTGATCACCGGCGGCGGGTGCACGCTGGAAGCGGGGCCCCCCGCCGAAACCGAGTCTGCCGCCGGTGTCAAACGGCCGGCGCGTGTCGAGTTCTATCGCGTCCTCTTCACCCCGGACGCGCGTTGGCTGCTGACCACCTCCAATGAGGCCGCGCGACCGGTGCGTCTGTGGGACCCCGCCACCTGCGCCGAACTGCCGCTGTCCCCGGCCCTGGAGCACGGGCCGGATCGGGTTCAGGCCGCGGCCGTCGCGGTCGCCGGGTCGGGCGGCACCCAATTATTCGCCACCGGCGACGATGCCGGGACCCTGCGGGTGCTGCGCTCCGAACCCGGCGGGGCGGCCTGGACCCTGGTGTGTCGACTCGACCCACATGGGGCTGCCATCACCGATTTGGCATTTGCCCCGGATGGACGTGCCATCGCCAGTGTCGGCGAGGATGGGCGGGGCGTCCTGGTTCCGTTGGCGGACGGCGTCTGTGGGGCGCCACGGTTTCTCGATGCGCAGACCGAGGCGCTCTATAGTGTCCGCTTCTCCCCGGACGGCGCCGTCTTGGTGACTGCGTCCATGGACGCCCGCGCTCAGGTCTGGGATAGCCGCGCCGGCGCGCTGATTGCGGAACTCAAGGGTCACAAGGACCGTATCTACTCCGCCGAATTCAGCCCGGATGGGCGCTGGATCATCACCGCGTCCCGTGACGGCGCGCTGCGCCTGTGGCAGCGTCCCGTGCCGCCGCGCCAGACGGACGGGCGGCCCCGCACCGAGGGGTCCTATCTGGTGCTGGAGGCCGATCTGGGTGGTGTGGCCTATGCCCGTTTCAGCCCGGACGGCAACAGCGTCGCGGCGGCCTATTGGGAGAACGCGGCCTTGCTGTGGCGGATCTGGACCAACGACACGACCCCCGACCCCGCGACACTGACGGTGTGGGGTAAAGATCGGTCGCGTCTCGCGCTGATCCGCGAGGCGATGCGCTTTCGTCGGGACAATGGTTTGGATGCACGGGTGAATTGGGAAGGGGGGGATGGGTACCCTTAAGTAACGTGCCAAGAGCAAGCTCAACACGAACACTATCGCTGTCGTTTCCGGCCCCGGGACATTGTAGGGTGGACAAGCGCGGCGCAGTCCACCAGCGGCGGCGCGGGGTTCGGTGGACTGCGCTAGCGCTTGTCCACCCTACGGCCGAAACGATGTTCAAGGCCCCCACGCGGACCTCAGTGGTTCTCGATATCGCGATTGCCCGCCCTCGGTTCGTTGGGCATTCGCAGCAGGCGGCGGGAAAATACAAGAGCGAGCTTGCGCGGACTGATCCGAATGACTGCCAGCGCGGCCACGAGCCCGGCGGACTTGAGCGGGCTCGTTGATCCGGTCATCAGTGGTGCAAACACGACTTCCTTGAATGATGGGCGGGGGTGCGAGGAGTCCATCAGGTTGACGACGTAAGCCGTAAGGTTGCTCTTCCATGACCGTTTCCACTTGCGCCAGCGTTCGATTGTTGCCGAGGTTGCTCCGAAGTGTCTCGCCCACGGTAAAAAGAAGTCATAAGTGTGCTGCATCCGCAGCAAACGATTGCTGAGCGACTCCAGCGTAAATACTTCTCCCACAGGACCGATATTCCGTCCATGGATTCGATAATAGGCCACTGGCTCGTCCAGCGAGATAATTGGTCCGAAGAGGGTCGCGACCGGATTGAGGCAGCCGTCCGCGTCGTTGCGCCGCTCTGAACCTTCCGGCAGCGGAAAGACCCGCTCCAGAAACCATCGCTGCCAGGCGATTCCGGACGTCCAGCTGTGTCGGCAGGTCCAAGGGCCGACTTCCAGCGTCAGTTTCTTGTAGTCGCCTGACGGAGAGATGAACCCCGGAACCTTTCTCCCAAGGGACTTGCCGCTGCTGTCAACGGCAATCATAGCGCCCTGAACCTTGGTGGCTGCCGGATTGTCAACCAACGGCGCGACGAGCCGCTCGATCGCGTTGTCGACCAGATAGTCGTCGGCATCCAGAAAGAGAATGATGGCGCCGTGGCTGACCGCCAGGCCGGTATTCAGCGCTGCACACTGACCGCGATGCTGGTTGAAGATCACTGTAATCTGTTCTTCGAAGCAGTCGATGACCGCACGCGAATTGTCGGTGGAACCATCATCCACGACAATGATTTCCGTATTTCGGTACGTCTGTTGCTGTACGCTGCGGATGGCGTCGCCGAGGTAGGCGCCGTAGTTGTAGTTACTGATGATCACGCTGACCAGCGGATCTGTCGGTGTCGCACGTGCGGCCAGCGCGGCGTTGGGTGTCGTATGACGCATTTGGTTTATCGTCGCGTTTTCAGTTGTAAGGCGAATGAGTCGCCCGGTAGCCATGAGTCGCTCTGGAGCATAGCACCCCGCGGATGGCGAACGGTTTAGACCGTCCAAGTGCATGATACTGTTTGCACTCCCTATCCGGAAGGGTTAGCGCTTGTCGATAATGTAGCCTGCGCCTCCGGTAACGAGGATGCGCTCTTGCGATTGGGTTGGCATTAGTCAACTCCCGATGGTTCCAAGTGGGAAATCCGCACAACTTTGTGAAAAACTACGGTAAGATAGTCGACCGCGCAACTTTGTGCAAGAGTAAAGTAGGATAGTCGAATTGTTGACGCAGGAACAGCACCGGCCAGATTGTTTCTCGTGTGCGAGAAGCCTCTGATTGATGTGGTCTGGGTGAAGACTGTGACAGGGTGTCATAGACAAGCCGTCTTCACGGAATAGGGTGTGACATACGGCGGTATCGACGGACCCTGGCGGGTGCATGCAGATGCCGCAATCAGCGTCGCCCCTCGCTCACCGCGGTGCAGCGTATCGCATCACCGGCGGGGACGACGCTTGGCTATTTGGGGGCGGACTTCGATCTGCGCGAACTGCCGCTCTCCCCGGTCCTGGAGCACGGGTCGGATCGCGTCCAGGCCGCGGCCGTCGGGTCGGGCGGGACCCAATTATTCGCCACCGGCGACGATGCCGGGACCCTGCGGGTGCTGCGCTCCGAGCCCGGCGGGGCGGGCCTGGTCCCTGGTGTGTCGACTCGACCCACATGGGGCTGCCATCACCGATTTGGCATTTGCCCCGGATGGACGTGCCATCGCCAGTGTCGGCGAGGATGGGCGGGGCGTCCTGGTTCCGTTGGCGGACGGCGTCTGTGGGGCGCCACGGTTTCTCGATGCGCAGACCGAGGCGCTCTATAGTGTCCGCTTCTCCCCGGACGGCGCCGTCTTGGTGACCGCGTCCATGGACGCTCGCGCTCAGGTCTGGGATAGCCGGGGCGGCGCGCTGATTGACAACGATTCTACAGCCGTTCCCTGACGGACTTATTTTAGTGAACCGCTCCTAACAAACCTCTCGTGATCTGCTATTCCGGCAGGATGCCGGAAGGAAGCAAGTGCCACTGATGGGGTGGGTTCAACACCCCCTTGTGGGCCGCAGTGGCCTCGATCATCAGCGGGTAGACGTGCCAGTGGTAATCGAGAATGTGCTCCCAATCGGCGGCGTAGCTCCCCACATCGACGTAATAGTCTCCGCCGGTCAGGTCGAGCCGCTCAATGGACAGCCGCACCAGGCCCGCGCGTTCAAGGGTCGACATGGCGAGGTCCGCGGTATTCGTGTCGAAGCAGACGCGGCCTTCGGTGTCACTGATGGTGACCGAGAACAGCGGCTGCGTGATCGGGTGCGTGGGGGAGAACGCCAGTTCGATTGCCAGTGGACTCCCGCTCTCCACCGCGGTGACCGGCGTTCCTGCCGCATTGAGGAGTCTAACGCTGGTGATTTCCACTTCCAGGGTACCGAACCGGTTCTCATTGAGCCGCAGATCAACCCCCGTTGATGCGCGCTGAACAACGGGTTGAGCGACTCCGCGCTGATGCGTCTGCGTCAGCATCGCGCGCTCGTAATCGGCGATGACGTCTGCGGCGTGGCCCTCCGCGACCACCCGGCCGTCCTTGAGCCACGACACGCGATCACACACTGACTTGACCTGGGTCAGATCGTGCGAGACGAGCAGGATGGCGCAACCGTCGCGCTTGAATTGCATGATCCGCTCGACGCATTTCCGCTGGAAGGCGAGATCGCCGACCGCGAGTACTTCGTCGATCAACAGGACCTCCGGAGAGGTGTGTACGCCAACCGCGAACGCGAGGCGCAACTGCATCCCGGAACTGTAAGTGCGTAGCGGGCTGTCGATGAACGGATCAAGCTCGGCAAAGTCGACGATGGCGTCGAAACGCCGGGTCATTTCGGCCCGGCTCAGGCCGGCAATGATTCCGGTGACGAACACGTTCTCGCGACCGGTCAGGTCGGGGTGGAAACCCGCACCGAGTTCCAGCAGTGCGGAGATTCGGCCATTGACCACGATACCCCCGGTATCGGGCCGGCCGACGCCGCCGACGAGTCGCAGCAGCGTCGACTTACCGGCACCATTACGCCCGATGATTCCGACGATTTCGCCCGCGGCGACCGTGAGGCTGACTTCGCGCAGGGCTAAGAAACGGTTGGCCCCACGCACGCCGCGCCAGCCGCGGAGCAAGGCTTCTTTGAGCGTGGGCGGTCGGTCACGGTGATACCGCACAAAGTGCTTGCTAATCGCGTCAATCTGAATAGATGCCGGCATCGGCTAAATCTCCTCGGCAAAGCGATAGCTGAGCCGCAGAAAAATCCGGTGGCCGATCACCAGCAAGACCAGCGAAATAAGGGCAATCGTGACCAAGGGCTCCCAGTGCAGGGGGCTTGCATGCAGCACTGCGCTGCGGTAGGCCTCGATCAGATGGACCATGGGATTAAGCCGGTAGAGCAACTGATACTGCGCCGGCACCATTGATGCGTCGTAGAAGATCGGCGTCAGAAAAAACATGAGCTGAAGCACAACGGAAACCAGGTGGCCGGTATCACGAAAGGCCACGTTCACTGCTGCGATCAGATAAGCGAGGCTGAGCGTGAGTAGGAACTGCAATGTCATCAGCAGGGGAAGCACCAGCGCTTGATACCCGAGCCCGTCGCCGAAGACCAGCAGGAATATCAGCAGCAGGCCGAGGGCGACCAAAAAATGGACTAAGCCGCTTGTCACGGTAACGACCGGAAGGATGGCCGGAATGAAACCGGGAGAGCGGACGAGCTCACGACTCCCGACGATCGCCCCCGCGCTCTGCGAGAGGGAGGTCTGAAACCAGCCCCAAACCAGGATTCCAGTCAGGGCGAACAGACCAAACCGCGGGATGTCGATCGCTAGCGCTGTCTGGAACACAAAGTAGAAGACAGCCAGGTACATGAGCGGATTCGCGAGTGACCAGGCGAACCCCAGCGCCGAGCGCTTATAGCGAATCCGCATGTCGCGCAGCACGAGTTCGCGCAGCAGGTCGCGGTAATAGACTACCCGGGGCCAAGTCATGTCCGATTCCCCGGTCTTCAGATGGCGGGATCTGCAGGCGCGCGGCCGTGGCTGTTCCCCGACGTCCGATTTGTTTCAGTCGCCGGGCATTCAATTCGGCCAGGAGATGGGGGGAACTCGCTTTTCCCTTCGCGACGAACCCGTCGTCGGGATAGCCACAGACAGTAAGGACCGGCGAGATTCCCGCGGATCTCTAGCAAAATCAGGCGCACTGGATAGACGCTGCGACCACGTAGCCGACGCTTGATTCGATTCAGATAGGCTTTGGGCAGATCCCATAGCAAATGATGAATCACTCTCCAGTCGCCGTCGCGCAGCAGGGTGGTGAGGTGGTAAGACACATGCCCCTTGCTGTAGTTGTAGATCTGGCGGCGCAATGCGGCCATGTCCTTTCGGTGGGTGTGCCAGACGAAGGCCGTCGGCACATAGACCAGAGTGAAGCCGGCCTTGATGATCTTATAGAAGAGGTAGGTATCCTCGCCGACGCCGCTCGGCATCCCCGGACCCAGCGCCTCGTCCATGAGCCCGATCCGCGGATCCTGGACCATTGTGGCGCGGAAAGCCGCGTTGGCCGTGGCGCCGAGTTTCCAGGTCGGCGCCGCGTGCCGCTTGGACCTGGTGAACCACTTGGTGTCCGCTTCCACTGGACCGAATCCGCGACCGAGTCCGCCGTACGCTTCAAACAGGCATTGTGCTTCCGATTCGAGTTCAAGTGGCAGCACATTCCCTGTCACTGCGCCAACCTCCGGTCGACTGAATGGCACCACGAGCCGCTCGATCCAGTCCGGTGGCATCGTGACGTCATCATCGGTCGCAATCAGAATGCTCCCGCGGCTGTTAACGAATCCAGCGTTGCGCGCATAAGCGAGCCCCTGTCGCGGCTCGTTCACCAATACGATACCGGGAAACTCGGCGACAATCGGCGCCGTCAAGCCTGATGCGGGATGATTGTCCACCACGACGATCTCGACCAGTCGCGGGGAGATCTGGGACCTCAGGCAGTGGAGGCATCCGCGCAACTGCTCCGGGCGGTCGAACGTCGCGACAACGACCGAAACCGTAACGTCATCCGGCAGCTTTGCAGATGCTGGACCGGTCGCCAGAGCAGGCACCACGGCACTGAGCAGGTCTTCCTGGCGGTCGTGTCCCTGGCCTGTCGCGTCGGCGGCCAAGAGTAAAAAGAGTTGCTCCGCGATGGCATCGCTTAGGCGGTGTGCCGATAGATTCTGGTAGAGGTTGTCGATGTGGACCTTGCCCAGCAGTTGATCGCTCTTGAACACGAAGACTTCGCAGGCGGCATAGTCCGCGAGATCCTCAATGGCTGCGAGCGGCAGGGCGAGGTCCAGAACCCGGACGGCCGTGGGAGTCTTGCAACGGAGCAGATGCATCATCGGTTCTCTTCGTTCGTTCGGCGGGTCGCGGTAGGCTCGATGCCAGCATCGACTACAGGCAAGCCGACAGCCGCAAACCGGCGCTCGATCTCCTGCTGATTACGCTTTGACTTGCCGTAGCGGATCAGTCCAAGCAGACTGCCCTTCAATTCCGCGACCATGAGTGCGCGCGGGATCAGCGGTCGCACGAAAACGCTTTTCAGCAGACGTCTCAGACTCCAAAACCAGATCCACCACCAGCCGAAACGCAGGATTGTCCAGCGCAAGTCTGGATAGGCGATGGCGCTGCGCATGAAATAGGAGTAAAGGCCGATGCCGTTGTTGGTGATCTGTGCCTGCAAATCCTTAAGGCTCCGGCGGTGTTTGTGCCAGACGATTGCGTCCGGTTCATAAACAAGCGTGTACCCCTCCTGCAAAACCCTGAAGAACATTTCGAGATCGCCGCCCCCATTCGTCGGGGTACCCACATCGAGCGCCGGGTCAAAGCCGCCAATGGCAAGAAACACAATGCGCCGATAGGCCATGTTGGCGCCCGTCCCAAAACGGCCGGCCCCGATGTTCATCGGCCAGTCCCCGGACGTGGATGGATCGAGTCGAAACCAGTGGCGCCGAAAGCCGCGGCCAAAGCCGCCGTTCCGCTCGAACAGGAGCTGGGCTTCAGTTTCGAGTTCGTAGGGCGCTACTAACCCAGTGATCGCCATCACCGCCGGATCGTCGAAAAAGACCCTTGCGAGCACTCTCGCCCATGCGGGATCGACCATGCAATCGTCGTCCGTATAGGCGATGATTTCCCCGCTCGCTTCGGTAATGGCCCGGTTGCGGGCCCAGTCGAGGCCCGGCCGCGGCTCGCAGACGTAGCGGAACTCGGGAAACGACGACTGTACGACCTTCCGGGTATCGTCGGTCGAAGGTGCATTGTCGATGACGAGCACCTCCAAATTCTCATAATCCAGCTCTCTGATGGAGTCGAGGCAGTCCACCAGCTGATTGGTGCGGTTTCGGGTACAGACTGCAACCGTTACGCGGGGACTCCGGTTGGCCTCAAGTTGGACCGTGCTTTGATCTGCGGCCCCCGATTGCGGCTGTTCCGGCGCAGCCGGTGATGCCTGAAGACGATGGCGGACCTCGACCTTGAGGAGCGCATTGGCGTGTTGATGTCGGATTGCCGCCCGCAGTGATGCAGCACAGCAGCGACCGTTGTCGATCGGCAGGTTGATGTAACCAACAGGCGAGCCGTGCAGGCGGACCAGTGCTCTTAGCGTGTGGTATCCGTCGAGTCCGGTCAAATCCTGCAGCGGGTGGCCGATCTCAATGTCCAGGACTTTGATTTTTCTTGTCATAGGGTATTCAGACGGACTCTGACCTCAGTGTGCAGTTGTCGGCGTTGATCGAAGATCGAGCCCCAACGCGTGCTGTAGATCGAGTAGGTGTACTGTGCGGCGGCGCGTAACGCGTGTCCAGATGATCCCACCACCGTGGCCGCGGACTGTTTCAAGCTGATGCGGGTGCGCGGTCTGCATGACCGCGGGGTGCGGAGCGCTCGGCGCTATCGTCGAGGCCTCACGTAAGCGCACCGAACCACGGAGGCTTTTGATCAGGAGCCGACTCCAACGACGGTCCAACATCAGCCAAGGGTCCTGCGATAGGGCGTGACCAAGGAATTTTACAGCCTCGCCGTAACGCTGTGCACGGCTGACCTTGGTCGCGAGATAGAGAAGAAAACCGGCGTTCGACCAGCGGAACACGTGGTGCGGGATTGCCGGGTGAGAGGCCTTGACCCTTGCCATCAGGATGCGGTATGACTTATGCATCCGATGCCAGTCCGCCGACATGGTGTCAACGCTCTGGTGGTATCCCACAAGGCACTCGGTAACCGCGCGAAATGCATATTGCTCGGCGATTCGCAGGTACAGATCCCAATCTTCGCAGCCTTGTGCGTCTTGGTCGCGATAGCTGGGGTCGTACCGGCCTACCCGCTCGAAACACTCGCGGCGAATCAGTGGCGTGCTGGCGTTGGAGAGAAAATTCCCACGTAGCAACGGCAGGTAGACAGCGCCCTCTAACGGTTTCGGCATTGATAATCTGGACGGCCAGCGATCACCGAAGATTGGCGCCGATCCTGCGTAGACGAGTCCAACCGTGGGAGGGCTCGAGCGAAACACGGCCGTCTGCTTTTCGAGCTTTTGGGGAAACCAGATGTCGTCTGCATCAATCGGCGCGACAAAATCGCCGCGCGACGCCTCGATTCCGGTATTGCGGGCTGCTGCCACACCTCGATTTTCCTGCCGCAACAGATGGATGCGCGGGTCCGTCGCCGCGGCCTCAAGGACGCGCTCGCTTGTCTCATCCCGTGATCCATCATCTACGACCAGGATCTCCAGCTGCGGATAGGTCTGCGCCGATACCGATTGCAGCGTTCGGCCAATGAGATGCGCGGCATTGAATGCGGGGACGATCACGGAAACCAGCGGATTCATGCGGGACCCCTCAGTTGTCCGCAACGTCGCGGCCGGGCGGTTTCGGCATTCCAAGCAGATGACGGGCAAGCTCAAGTGCGAGTGTACGCGGACTGATCCGAATCAGGGTCAGGGCGACCACGCGTCCGATGCTCTTGAGCGGACCGGTCGACCCGCTCATCATCGGTGAGAGCACCAATTCGTAAAAAGGCGAGGGCCGTGACGAATCCATCAAACTGACGGCATACGCCATCAAGTTGGTCCGCCATGATCTGTTCCATACGATAGGTCCGAACAGGGTCGCGACCGGACTCAGGCAGCCGTCTGGATCGTTTCGTCGATCTGCACCTTCCGGTAGTGGGAAGACCGCCTCCAAGAACCATCTGGTCCAGGCGATGCCGGACGACCAGGCGTGTTGGCAGGCCTGTGGCCCTTTTTCTAGGGAGAGGCGCTTGTAATCACCCGACGGAGAGATGTTACGAGGGATTCTTTTCCCAACAGGCGTGTCGCTGCCGTCAATAGCGATCATGTAGCCCTGACTCTTGGTGACGTTCGGGTTGTCGACCAGTGGTTCGATGAGTCGGTCAAGCGCATCGTCGGTCAAATAGTCATCCGCGTCGAGAAAGATGACGAAGTCACCGTGGCTGGCCGCGAAACCCGTATTCACCGCCGCGCTGTGGCCGCGATGTTCGTTAAAGATTGGCGTAACTTGCTGTCCGAAGCGGTCGATCACGTCGCGAGAATTGTCAGTGGAGCCGTCATCCACCACGATGATTTCCCTATTTTGTAATGTCTGATTCAGCACGCTTTGAATCGCGCCCCCAAGATAGTCACCATAGTTATAGTTACTGATGATCACGCTGACCAGCGGATCTGTTCAGGGCAGGGCGTGCGACCAGCCCGGCGTTGGGCATTGTGCGAACCATGTGGTTTATCAAGTCTCAGGTCTAGCGCTTATTGAGTAGCATCGCTTCGAAAAAAGAAACCGTTCGCTTCAGGCCCTCGGTCAGTGGAATCGTTGGTTCCCACCCCAAGTGCTGCCGTGCGCGGGAAATGTCAGGTTGGCGTTGGGTCGGGTCGTCGGACGGCAGCGTTTTGAAATCGATGCGGGATGCTGACCCGGTCAACGCGATGATCTGCTCCGCCAGTTCGCGAATCGTGAACTCGTCGGGATTTCCCAGATTAATGGGGCCTGTCAGATCATCGGTGCTGTTCATCAGGCGGATAAAGCCTTGAATCATGTCGTCGACATAGCAGAATGATCGGGTCTGGGAGCCGTCTCCGTAGATGGTGATGGGCTGGTTTTGCAGTGCCTGCATGATGAAATTGGAAACGACACGCCCGTCATTTGGATGCATCTTGGGACCATAGGTATTGAAAATGCGTGCGACCTTGATGCGTAGCCCATGCTGGCGGCGGTAATCGAAGAAGAGGGTTTCGGCACAGCGCTTCCCTTCGTCGTAGCAGGAGCGTATCCCGACCGGATTGACGTGACCCCAGTACTCTTCGTGCTGGGGATGAATTTGCGGATCGCCGTAGACCTCACTGGTCGAGGCTTGGAAGATCTTCGCCTTCACGCGTTTGGCTAGGCCCAGCATGTTGATTGCGCCATGGACGCTGGTTTTGGTCGTTTGCACCGGATCGAACTGGTAGTGGATCGGTGAGGCCGGGCAAGCCAGGTTGTAGATCTCATCAACTTCGACATAGAGGGGCCAGGTGACGTCGTGGCGCAGGAGTTCGAAATGGTGGCTGTCCATCAGCTCGATGATGTTGTCTTTTGTGCCGGTGAAAAAGTTATCGACACAGATGACGTCGTGGCCGGCCTGCAGGAGGGCTTGACATAAGTGCGCGCCGAGAAAGCCGGCGCCGCCGGTCACCAGGATGCGTTTACGGGTGAGTCCGCGCATGATTTTGTTAGTCGGTGTGGTTGAGGCATAGTGACCGGCGCCTGCTGCTGTGCCAGCGCCATGCCGTTTCGACGATGGTATCGAGTTGCGGGAAGCGCGGTGCCCAGCCAAGCTCGCTACGAATGCGGGCGGCATCACCAACCAGGATCGGCGGATCCCCTGGCCGGCGCGGGCCGATCTCGACGCGGACTGAGTGTCCGGTGATGCGCTGTATTGCATCGATGACTTCCTGTACCGAGAAGCCCTGTCCGTTGCCGAGATTGAAGGCGGTTGTCGGCGCGCCTTGTTCGAGTGCCGCCAGGGCACGCACATGGGCATCGGCGAGGTCGGCGACATGGATGTAGTCACGGATGCAGGTTCCGTCCGGGGTGTCGTAATCGTTCCCGTGCACGGTGATGTTGGGGAGTATGCCGGATGCTGCCTGGAGCGCGAGTGGGATCAGATGGGTCTCTGGATCATGGTCTTCGCCGATCTCCGACCCAGGGTCAGCCCCGGCGGCGTTGAAGTAGCGCAGCATCACCGAGCGTAAGCCGTACGCGGTTTCATAGTCGAACAAGATGCGCTCGATCATCAGCTTCGAGGCGCCGTAGGGGTTGACGGGCTGTTGAGGGTGGTCCTCTGCGATCGGAACGTGGTTCGGAACGCCGTAGGTCGCGCAGGTACTGGAAAAGATCAGTTTGTCAATGCCGTGACGGCGCATCGCGTCAAGCAGGCTGAGGGTGCCGACCACGTTGTTGTGATAGTACTTGGCAGGTTCGCGCACCGACTCGCCCACATAGCAGTACGCCGCGAAATGCATGACCGCATCGGGTCGATACTCGGCGAGCACCGCGTCCAAACGCTCCGCGTCAAGAATATCGCCCTCGCGCAACGGCCCCCATTTAACTGCCCAGCGATGACCGTAGACGAGGCTGTCGAAGACGACAGGTGTGTAGCCTGCCAGGGCGAGTGCCTTGCAGGCATGACTCCCGATATAGCCTGCACCTCCGGTAACGAGAATGCGCTTTAGGCTTTGGGTTAGCATGAGTAAAATCCCGATAGTTCCAGATGGGAAATTCACGCAATTTGGTGCGGCGAGAAGTAGCATAGTCGAACTATTGGGGTAGGAGCAACATAGGAAATATTAATTCTCGTGTGCGAACAACCTCTGGTAGGCCCGGTCAGGTGAAGGCTTCTGAAGGACAGAATGGACAAACTGTCTCTGCTGGACAGGAAGCACGGCGGCATCGAAGGATCCGGACGACGCAACAATATCCGATCAATTAAGTCAAATTACGCAAGCGGATGAATGAATGAGCGAACCCTTACGAGCTGCAGTCGCGCGGCAGCGGATGTTGTTGCGCGGTCGGTTGGCCTCGCCACTGGAGCGGCTGGCACGTGCCTGTGCCGACGTCTGGCCCGAGCGGGCAGCGCTGGAGCCGTGCCTGCTGGCGGCGTTGCCGGGCCTGCCGTCCTGCAAGTATCTCTATGTACTGGATGCGCAGGCCCGCCAATTGACCGCCAACTGCACCCCGAGCGGCTTGCTGCCCGAGTACTACGGGCGTGATCGCAGCCACCGGCCCTATCTGACCGACGCCCTGGCGGGTGAGCGTTTCTCCCTGTCTCAGGCTTACATCAGTCGCAATCAGCGCCGCCCCTCGCTGACGGCGGTGCAGCGCATCACGTCACCGGCGGGGACGACACTCGGGTATTTGGGGGCGGACTTCGATCTGCGCGAACTGCCGCTGACCCGCGAGATGTATCGGCCGCCGGAGCAATGGGTACAGCTTAAGGGAGATCCGGCGATCCGCGGCGGGCTCTTTCTTCAGGAACGGGTGGAGAGCCTCATGGACACCCGCATCGACGCGGTGTTGGACTTGCTGCGGGAGTTGATCGCGGTGCATGGGGTCTTCCACGGCAAGCTGCATTTCTCCAGTTCACGTGCCACCCTGTGGTTGA
>Ga0247837_1001511_pt1 | contig 47689 bp, 46 predicted proteins | sample LaCtaG_2_FD_187115 | JGI IMG/M metagenome (GOLD analysis project Ga0247837, IMG submission 187115) | Freshwater microbial communities from meromictic Lake La Cruz, Castile-La Mancha, Spain - LaCruzMarch2015_14.5m | ecosystem: Environmental > Aquatic > Freshwater > Lake | place: Spain: Castile-La...
GAGGATCAGAGGGGACAGCAAGTGCCAACAATCACACTGGTGCCGCCTGGGACTGACTCTGCTATCCTGCTCTATGAGGAAGGGAAAGTGGTGATTCCCCCGGGAACTCCCAGACGAAGCTTCCTCAAGGCGAGTTTTACCTAGAGACCAGGGTGATAGTATGGGCGGTGCTAGGATTTCTTTGTATGGCTTGCAGTGCAGGACTACTAAAGACTTCTAAGTTGGCAGATAGTGGTCTGGAAGCAGCCATAGAGCTCATGCTACAAGGCTACACCCAAGCCAAGGTGCTACAGCGAAGTTCTACAGCCCCCTACTACCCAGTAAGCTGTTCCTATTAGTGGTGAGTCTAGACTTCGTCCTCGGCCTTGTGTTTGCTGCATGTCAATTACCGCTCCAAACGAATAGTCATGTTTTTCCCACTCAGACAAATTTTCTCGAATTTCTCATATACGAGGTCCAGCTGCTTCACCAATTCGTCCGGATTTGGACAGTCTCTGAATTTCACTGTTTTTATGCAGGCGTTTTGGTAGCATTGGACGAGTGTATGCGCCGCGTCCATTTCGATATTCGAGTCCCCCAAACAGATCAAATTGGTGACCGTCCCGACATCAAAAAGCTTCGTCATTTCCAAGAAAGCCTGCAACTTCCACTGGTGAAAGTCCCCTGGGAACTTCTGTTCATACTCGTGTCTCGCACTCACCACAGTGAAGTGTTGCAACAACGGCACTATCCCCGGGATCCAGAGACTCGAGCTGTACTCCACCCAGCCCTTCATAGCGTTGGTAATGATGTAGTTGCTGCCTAGCTTGATAGACACTGTGAGGAGCCGGATCACTGCTTCTTCCAAGAGTTTGAGTTGTGCTTTGACAGTCTTGCTAGTGATGTTCATAGCGTCTTCTCGGGAGTTGAGGAAACTAGTGCAGAGCAGAGTATCGTCCCAGTCGTAAATGATGACTAAGTAGCACTCACTGGACTGCGAGTTCGGCCCTCGCTGGCTCTGCGGCACCCACACGCCCATCATACTCATCCTTTGAAAGAAGTTGAACCTGATTTCATCCGCAGACTTAGGCTGCACGAAGCTGAGACTGTACGCGTCGTTGGAAGCGATGCTTTCCTCCACCTCCCCGTCCTTCTTTTCCTCCTCTGTAAGGACTGGTCGATACCCCTGCAGCCACTTCGGCACCTTGAAGTCATTCACGGTGAGGCCCTGGTATCGCTGCATTGCAGCGCCTGCTTCCCCTACTCCGATTCGAGTCAAGTACTTCGAGCGAATGTTGGGCGCTTGCTTCTCTGTGCCTGGCTCGATCACTGATTGGGAGCGCGGGACTGGGGCTGCAGTTGCGGTGGTCGGAGAACTCCCCTTGCCTCCCATGGAATTAACTACGCCACAAGGATGGTGGCTGGGAACTAGAGCCGTTAGGCCAGTTTCCAAGAAGAAAGGCTCGAACACGCCCAAATCGCCAGACTAGCTCTACATTCACCAGTCCAGTTCGACATAATTAATGGACTTCGGAATAGCTGCGTCCAGCGCTACCTCTCAAGACTGGGAAAGCGAGCGGCAAACTCTACTCGACCTACTCGAACACACCCAGGCTCTATTGAAAGCCGCACAAGACTCTGCAGCTCGGGAGCGACAGGACACGTCCGAGCAGCACCGTCTCCTTGAACTGCGACTCACCACCCAACTGAGACTAGTGAAGGAGGAAAACGCAAGTCTGAAGGCAGAACTGGAAAGAGGCAATAAGGCCCATGGACTGGATGATATGTCTCTGAAGGGGTATATGCTAAAGGAAATTGAGAAGGTCGAAAATAGAGCGTCGGAACGAGAGGCGGAGTTGATGGGCCGGGTGGAAAGCGCTAGTAACGAGGTGCGGATATATAAGGGCCACTTGGAAATGCGAGCTAGAGGGTTGGAGGAGGAACGGGCTCAGCTGCAGCGAGAGCTGGACCAGGCCCGGCTCGAAACCAAGCGGAACCACACCTACTACAGCACTCAAATCCAAGACTTGAAGACTGAGTTGTCCGCTACGACCAATAACTACCGAAAGTCTGCAGAGGACATAAAGGCTACAAAGGCGGAATTAGCAGCTTTGGAGTCTGTGGAAGCCGGGAAAAGAGCTCAAATGAAGGCTGCTTGGGACAGTGAGAAAGAAGCGCTTCAAAGCACTATCAAACGACTGCAACGGACTGTAACCGAAAAGGAAAAACTCGCAGTTGAGTTTTCAAGCGCCAAAGAGACGGATTTAAAGGCGGAATTGACTCCTTTGAAGGCTCAAAACGAAACGCTCTCCTTTGACAAACTTGCCCTCAAGCAACAGCTCCAAATGGCAGCCTCGCTGTACGGCAAAAAGGAGAAAAGCCTGCAGCTGCAGCTGGACAAGTACAAGCGACTTTCAGCACAGTTAAAAGAGCCGAAAGCAAGCGCGGGCTCAGACTGTGCTTTCGACTCAGGCAGACTTTTTGCGCTTTTGATGGCGGTTGAGGAATACGACCGACTAATCAGGGAGAAGTTGGAGAAAGTGGGCAGATATGCGGACAGTTTGGCAGCCAGGCTAGGGGAGTCGCCCAGTGGGCAGAGTTGTGAGGTAAAGGAAAGACTGTTGGATGAGTTGATTGGGAAACTGAGCGGTTTGCGGGAAGTTCAGAGTACTGAAGTCGGAAATGGCCAGACGCAAGCTAATGAAAGCGCTTTCGAGGACTTAAAATCGAAAATAAGTGAAGCTTTAGTGACCATAACAGCCACTTTTACTCAAAATCTGCAAGATCTCACCAAAGAAAGCACTAAATTCCCCAATATCCCCCTAAAAACCCCACAAGCCCTTCTTCCAACCGAACAATTCACCCTACAGACTGAATTGCAGCAGACTACGCAAGAGCTCGAGCACGCCAAGGCCACAGTCCTCAGCTACAAGGAGTCCATTAGTGCCTTGGAAGAGGTAATTACTAAGAGTCAAGGAGGGGGAGAAGTCAATGCTGAGGCCGAAAAGCTGAAAATCGAAGTTTATCGCTTAGCGCAGGAAAATGCAAATTTAACTGCGAATTCTGCGAAATTTAGAGGAATTATTGAGGCAAAAAGCGCTGAAAACGAAATCTTAAAAGCCAATTTGACCAAAATAAATGAGGAAATCGAAGCTTTTTACAGTAAACTGGAAGCCACAAGGACTGAAATAAGCAGCTTGCTGCAGACCTTTCCATCCACTGTCCTCCTAGAGGAGTGCAACTCACTGCTACAGAACACCCTAGCAAAGTGGAAGGAGGAAACCTCAGAACTGGAACCGAAGTGGACCGATCTACTGAAAGATGCGGAATTACAGGCCACTACTTTATCAAGCCTTAATAAGACTTTGGGAGATTTGCTGCATACTTTAACGCAATTAGCGGAAACGCTCAGTAATCAGGTAGAGGACCGAAACCCCCGGAGCTCGGAAACAGCCGCTGAAGTGGAAAGCTTGAGAACGGAGTTAGCAGCCAAACAGCAGGAGTATGAAGAGGAAATGGAGATGGTGAAAAGCAGGGCAGAGGCTGAAGTGCGCAGTGTGAAGACTATGGAAATTGCGCTTACTACGGAAATAGCAGCCCTCAGAGCCCGGCTTAGAGACCTAAAGTCTCCGCGTTAGGCTAGTTAGGTGCAGGGAGTTAAGTTATGGTCTGGGAGGACTGGTAACTGGTGCGGACGCCTGCAGTCCCTCACATTGCCGACCATTGGAGAGTCTCGACTCATATAGCAAGCTATGTGTCCGCAGAAGCCTCCAATACAAAGTTGGATATCACCCAGGTTAAGCCCTTCATATACTCTGGAACGGGTACGTCTATAGACCCGATGTAGGTTTTGTAGTCATTCAGAATGCCGGAAGGAGGGAATGACTCTGGGAATTCATATCTCCTTCCATGCTTTCCGATAATCAAGTAGGGAATCTGTGAGGTCGATGGGGTGCATACCCTAACACCTCTATGGTAGATAAGGGAGGTATTTGTGGGATAGATGCATCTGCCATGATGGGTGTTAGGCATTGATGCATAGAGATAAGCTAACTAGCAGCTTGCTCATACTATAGTCGAAATACACGAATTCCTATTTAGGGATGAATACACTCTGATTGCTGGGTATAGCCGTTACTATAAAAATATGTATCTGGCGGTGATCTGCTTCCTCGGTCTGGTCAATGGTCAATTTACGTCCATTACAGATTTGAGTAAATATCCCTTTTACTTCTCTGAAGGCGGGCGGAACTGGACTGGGGAATGCGCTACCGGCACTCGCCAAAGTCCTATCGACCTGGTCAACACTATAGATCGACCTGTCACCCTGGTCACCGACAGCTCCCTAGCCTTCATTCTCACCACCTCAAGTCACGCTTTCCAGGTCTACGAACACTACGGCCTGCTGCTATACCAAGGACAAGCCAGTCTTGAGGGACTTTACAACGGGACTGAGTTTGAGGGAAGTTTGTTTCAGTTTCATGTGCATGCACCGGCGGACCACTTGGTGGACGGGGTTCGCTACCCACTGGAACTGCATGTAGCTTTTCCTCCGAGCAACAATAGCACGGATTTACAGGCTGTCATTGTGGGCTTTTTCTTCCAGGAAGGCCAGGCGAACCCTGTGCTGCAAGCCATGATCGATCTACGCTCCGTTGACCTGAGTCTACTGCTTCCTCCAGGTGGCGTAATTGACGACTACATAGCCTACATCGGATCTCGAGGAGCTCCTTTGCCAGACTGCGTGGAGCCGCAACTGTACATTTTCCCCAACTACATCCTAGAGGCCTCCCCCGAGCAAGTCGCCTACTGGACGGATCGCTACGTAACTGACCTCAGTTTCTCCAACGGCCGAGGCGACGTTCGGGACATTCAGCCTCTAAACGGCCGCACGATTTCCCACATCGTCCCCGAAGCCAACTCAGTCATTTCCTTCCTCAGCTAGCCTGCAAAGTCTCCTTTCCTTAGGCATTAATGGCGACCGATAAGCGAGCTTCTCCCAAGGCCTCTGTCTCTGAGGACTCTGAAACTCTCCGCTGTCATCTCTGCAGTAAAGAAGTGAGTCGCAAGCACCAGTGTGTCAACTGCTGGAAAAGCGTCTGTGAAAACCACTGTGTCAAGCGCAGATTCGAGGGCTCTGAGAAGCCGCAAAAGATGTGTGACGAATGCGATGCGAACCTGATGAAGGAAGAGATAAAGAAGGAAATGCAGGGGGAAATTGATGCACTGGAGAGGGAGTTGGAGACGGCGAAGGCGCAAAATGCGAGATTGACTGAGGAAAACCTGCACAAGGCGAAGGAACTGAACCTATTAGAGATGGAGTGCAAGGAGGAAGAGCGCAAATCCAAGGCCGCAGAAGAAGACCTAGAGCGAGAGTACCAAGCAGAGCAGGCCAACACAGCCAACGCCCGAGCCGAAATGGCCAAACTTAACGAAAGTTTGAAGGCTTTACAGGACGAGGAACGCAGCCTTACACTAGAGTGCCAGAACTATGACTCGAAATTGGCTCAACTGCGAATAACTCGGCAAGAGCTGCAAACTCGCAAGGATAAAATGGTGAAAACTCTCAATGACTTGGACAACCGTGTGCGTGCGAGTGTGCCGATTTCCCAGCTAGAAGCCATCGCCTGTCCCAAGTGCAGGGAAAAGCTGCGCACCGCTCCCCAGCGCTCAGGACTGGACATGGTCTATGAGGAAAGCGAAGCGGGAGCCAGTACTAACCCCGAGGAGCGGCCATCTGATACTGAGTCGCAGTCGTAGGCACAGGTAGACATCCTTGTCCTAGTTAGTGCTTCCCAGTCCACACTCAGCTTTCCATGTCTTTTTGCAGTGATACAAGTCTCCTTTGCTTATACTTCTCCTGATCTTAGTCACTTTACATCTACCCAAAGCACTAAGTCTGCCTATCTCACCCAGCAGCCTTCCAGCCACATCGATCCCAGCCATGTCTACTCGATAATTGAATGGAGCGAAGGAACCCATTCGACTCGCGCTGTCGCAAGCAGCTCTCTGTAGGCTCCGCGGCCTTTGACTACTACAGTCTGCCCTCCCTTGGCGACGCTCGTGTGGAGCGCTTGCCCTTTAGTGTCCGCGTCCTGCTGGAATCGGCGCTTCGCAACTGTGACGAGTTCCATGTCACTTCCGCTGATGTGGAGAAAATCCTGGACTGGCAGAATACCGCCGCTCAGCAAGTGGAAATTCCGTTCAAGCCTGCACGTGTCCTGCTGCAAGACTTCACCGGAGTCCCAGCTGTCGTGGACCTAGCGGCCATGCGCGACGCTATGGTGAGTATGGGCGGCGACCCTGAGAAAATCAACCCTTTGTGTCCAGTCGACCTGGTCATTGACCACTCCGTGCAGGTGGACGCCAGCAGGTCTGCAGACGCCTTGGCAGTGAATGAAGAAACTGAGTTCAGTCGAAATCGGGAGCGATTTGAGTTCCTGAAGTGGGGCCAGTCCGCACTCCAGAACTTCACTATCGTGCCTCCAGGCTCTGGCATCGTGCACCAGGTCAACCTGGAGTTCCTGGCTAGAGTCGTCTTCAGCCACCAAGGACTGCTCTATCCTGACTCTCTGGTGGGCACAGACAGCCACACTACAATGATCAACGGCGCTGGTGTCTTGGGCTGGGGAGTGGGAGGAATTGAGGCGGAGGCAGTTATGTTGGGGCAGTGTGTGTCTATGGTGCTGCCGGAAGTGGTGGGGTTCAAGCTGACAGGACAGTTGCCGGTTACAAGCACAGCCACTGACTTGGTGCTGACCTGTGTGCGGATGCTTAGAACTCGGGGAGTTGTGGGGAAGTTTGTGGAGTTCTTCGGCTCAGGAGTGGAAAACCTCACAGTGGCAGACCGTGCAACAGTCGCGAACATGGCCCCCGAGTACGGTGCCACCATGGGCTACTTCCCAGTGGACAGCAAGACCATCGACTTCCTGCGTGTAACTGGCCGAGACACCGACAAAATCGCCTACATCGAAGCCTATCTGAAGGCGCAAGGCCTGTTCCGGAACTACGCAACTGACTCAGACCCAGTGTTCACTGGGGAAGTGCTGGAGCTAGACCTGGCCACTGTGGTGCCCTGTCTGTCTGGACCCAAAAGACCGCATGACAGAGTTGCGCTTACGGATATGAAGAGAGACTTCACTACTTCGTTGACTGCTCCAGTGGGATTCAAGGGATTCGGCCTGCAGGACGCTTCCCAGACCAGCGAATTCACCTACAAGGACCACCAGTACATCCTCAAAAACGGCTCCGTGGTAATCGCCTCCATCACCTCCTGCACAAACACCTCCAACCCTGACGTGATGCTGGCCGCAGGCCTTTTAGCCAAAAACGCAGTGGAAAAGGGACTTCGCGTAGCTCCTTACATCAAGACCAGTCTCAGTCCCGGGTCCAAAGTAGTCACTCAGTACTTCGAACGCGCAGGAGTGACTGAGTACTTCAACCAACTCGGCTTCTACCTGGCCGGGTACGGCTGCATGACCTGCATTGGGAACAGTGGAGAACTGGACGAGCCGGTGTCAGCGGCTATCACAGCGAAGGACTTAGTGGTAGGCGCAGTTCTGTCAGGGAATAGAAACTTCGAAGGCAGAGTGCACCCTTTGACCAGGGCCAACTACCTGGCTTCTCCGCCCTTGGTGGTGGCTTATGCACTGGCTGGCCGCGTCGATATTGACTTCGAAACTGAGCCGATTGGCACTGTGGAGGGCAGGGATATTTATTTAAGGGAAATCTGGCCTTCCAGAGACCACGTCCAAAGCGTAGTGAACAGCATCATCACGCCCGCCATGTTCCAAGAGAACTACGCCACCATCACCAAGGGAACGGAGAGGTGGAATTCGCTCCAAGTGGCCACTGGGACTCTATACCAGTGGAGCGCTGCGAGCACCTATATCCACAACCCGCCCTTCTTTACAGGACTAGCGATGGAGTTGCACCCAGTTCCTGACATAAACGGAGCCTATGTGCTGCTTAATGTCGGCGACTCAATCACCACTGACCACATTTCCCCAGCAGGCAACATCTCCAAAGTGTCCCCAGGCGCCCGCTACCTGACTGAGCGAGGAGTCCCAGTGAAGGAGTTCAACACCTACGGAGCTCGCAGAGGCAACGACGAAGTGATGGCCCGGGGCACCTTCGCCAACATCAGACTCATCAATAAACTCGTGGACAAAGCAGGTCCTCAGACCATGCATTTCCCGACAGGCGAGAAAATGGACATCTTCGACGCGAGCAAGCGCTATTTGGACGCTAATCAGGACCTAATCATCCTGGCTGGACAGGAGTACGGCTCCGGCTCTTCCAGAGACTGGGCGGCCAAGGGTCCCTTCCTACTGGGAGTGAAGGCTGTCATCGCCCAAAGCTTCGAGCGCATTCACAGGTCGAATTTAGTGGGAATGGGCATTTTGCCGCTGCAGTTCAGGGCGGGAGAGTCTGCGGAGTCTTTGGGCTTGACGGGCAGTGAGCGCTTCACTATCCCTCTGAATGGGGGGAACTTGAAGGTGGGACAGGACGTGGCTGTGACCACTGATAGTGGCAAGACCTTCTCTGTGCTCAGCAGAATTGACACGGATGTCGAGGTCGAGTACTTCAAGAACAAGGGCATTTTGTCCTACGTCCTGCGCAAGCTCAATAGGAGCTAATCACTAGATAGGGCTAGCAGGGCTATAATGGAGAAATCGGAGACCTTTTGTGGACTCTGCAGCAAGTCACGAGCTACTGTCATGTGTGTATGCAGAGCTCCGGGGCTGTCTCTTTGCTCTGCTTGCACTCTCACTCATCTCGCCTCTGTGGGGACTCATGTTATTAGAACAGGCCCTGAAGCACCATTGACGAATGAAGTCTGCAGCACATGCAAGCGTGTGGAAGCGCTCACGATTTGCTGCTGTAAAAGTGAGGGAACAATGCTGTGCGCTGCGTGTTTGTCTGGACATCTGGAGAAGGGAACTGGACATCAACAAGTGCCTATGCAAGCCAAGGCCTACTTCAGAAGCCCTAATTACTTCGATAAGCTGAGGGCGAGAGAAAAGACTATATCTGATGGACTTAAGGAACTGGAGGCCAATTTGCTGATAATCACAGATTGTGAGCAAATTCTACAATCCAAAACAGAGGCAGCCATCCAGGAAATCATCAAATATCGAGAGAATGTTCTGGCAGAACTGAAAGTAAGCAGAGAGGAAGCGGAGCATGCACTGGTAGAGGCAAGGAAACAGGTGGCAGAGCATATCTACCAGGACCCCTATGAACCTGCTACCCAGCTTACGAAGTCACTTTGGAACTTTCAGTCAGGAAACTTGAAGCTGTTTTCGTATACTCTGGAAGGGAAGTATCAAGTGAATATATCCAAAAGTCAGCCGAAACTCCAACAAGTTTTGATACAGCCCCCACAAAGTTGGGCTGATGAATATGAGGAGGAAGAGGAGGAGGAGGAGGAAGAAGAGAAAATAGTTTCTGAAGAGAGCAACGAAAGCATTCCGTCTCCTATCCTTTACATTATCAAACCCAAAACTATCTCCTGCTATAATGTGGTCGCTGGTTTGTATAGCCGTGACATTGACCTTAGTCGCACTATCAAAGTCAACCAAACCACAGCCTACTGTTTTCTTGACATTGGGACTCTTTGGGTATGTGGCGGAAGCAGCCCTTATACCAATTTTGTGTATGAAATCGACCCATCGAGTGGAGAAGTCAGTAATAGAAGCTCAATGCTGATGTCCAGAGGCGGGCACGCAGTCTTATAGTACAAAAACTGTATTTATGTGTTCGGAGGTTACGATGGACAACCAATGAGTCACTGTGAAAGATACGTCTTTTCCATACGAGACTGGGAGGAACGTGAAAATATTATCACGCCTAGATACTACTTTAACCCCTGCTCGTATCGCCAGTTTGTGTACTTGTTTGGGGGCAAACAAACGGTACAAGCGGAAATGTACGACATTGGAGTTGATTGCTTTACAGCTCTGGATCTGCCCCTTCCACAGAGTGGGGCGACTTGTGCTGTGCTTGTAGAGGAGAACAAAATTGCTGTTATTCAGAAGACAGGGATGCTTTACTGGAATATCTATTGGAGGGAAACTGAGGAAGAGGGGCAGCTGATAGAAAACATAGAGAACTGTTGGGGCAATGCTTCCCCTATTTTCTATCAGGACTGCATCTATGTGCCCCATTCTCGCATTCAGATCCTAAGAGTTTAGGTAGGCTAGGCCATTTTATGCACAACGTCTTCCAGCACCACAAGGCCGAGCACTCCCGCAGCTCCAGCGCCACGCGCGCCACCCGGGAACAGCGCAGACAGCTCCGCACTGCCGCCCGCAATGAAGAACTGCACCGCACCTCCCTCCTGCGTGTCTCCAACTGGGCACAGGAACACCTGGACAAGGACTTGGCCGTCAGTACTGTCCACATAGTCCTGCAAGACGGGGCCTACCCACTGATCCATCCAACTGCCCATCAGTTCAGAGACTCTAGGGAAGACCCAAAGTCCATATATGTGCGGCAATACCAGCCTGCCTCTGTACGTGCCTCAAATGTCCAGGCCGATTTCCAACTTACGCACCTGGAAGGCCTGCCCTACACCCCTGTCAAGAAGCTCTTACTACGAGACTGGTCCCCTGGACCCAAGCGCTTCAAGTGACTGCTAGTAAGGTTCACCTACCAAGAGGAGAGACACAGAGTGGCAGGCATTGCGAAAAGAGGCCGTTCTGTCCATACAGGAAGCAACACAGCCCGCCAAGTCGTCTTTCCTGAGTTCAGAGAAGCAGCTGCCAAGGCGAAATGGACAGGGAAGGTGAGGGTCAGTTAGCGAGATTTCCAGCGATTCGGAAGGCAGTTCCAGGCGCCAGTGTGGCAAGCACCCCCGGTCTACTCAGGAGACCAGTACGTCGATGGATTCGAGAACATTGGACTGCTGACCAGAAAGCGGCAAAGCCACAAAGAGACCGCAGGGGACTTCCACACTGTCTCCCCCAGAGACCTGTGGTCCAAAGTGGTCCCGCCACTCACCTCCATCCGCTTCGGAAAAGCCGACTCCACACTCACGAAGCTCTCTCCTAGGTCAGAAATGACGCGCACAACTAAAGATACGGACCGGCGACTGTATCGAAAGAGTGTGGAGGAGGGCGTGAGTGCGCTCTGCCGCAGAGAGCGTAGTGCGAGTGACCTCACAAGCTAAGATTAGCCGCGCATGGACTTGGCCATGGACTGGGGACGCTTCTTGGCGGGCGCCAGCTTCCAGGACACTCGTAATACTTCTGGCCCGGAGAGTTGCTCGAGTGACACTCTGCGTTTGCCGCGAGGAGAGAGTTGGGGGCTCTTGTCCGAGGCTTCCTCCTCACTATCCGGCCCATGAAACTGCGAAGAAATCGACTTTTGCATATAAGACTGTAGGTCCGAAAGCACTCCCCCGCCTAAATGGTCCAACAGCGGAAGAACAACTTCCCTGGCGACATTGCGAGTCGAGGCTCTGAGCATATCCTCCAGCTGCTGGGCAGTAAAGCCCGCCACCACAGCCCTGCGCTGCTCTTCCACCTGCAGACTTTCCTTGGAACTGCCTCTAATGCGTGCTTCTGACTCCGTCACACGCAGTCTGCGCACTCGCATTTCCGAGTACCGGCCTTCCAGTCGCTGCCAGAGCATCGCCTTCCCTTGCATTTTCGGGTCGATGTTCCTCCAGACTGAGTGCGCTACGAAGGACTCGATGCTTCTGCGATTCGCACTACTGAGGATTTCTTCACTAGTGTTCATCAAAGCACTGATCAGCCTGGAAATGTACTCCATCAAGATATCATCCCCAGTGACGACGATTTTCTCCAAACTTGACGCTTTGGAGGTGGAAGTTGAGTAGGCGGAAAAGCTGTTTTCCCGGGGTAAGGCAGACTGCATGCGCTTGTCGTAGGAGGTCCGTCCCCTGTCCTTTTCAAGGCTAGGGGCTAGTTTCCGGATAGCAATGCTAGCGTTTCTAGGCTTTACCAGCCTCAAATTGGGCTTCGTGTGCAGGACTGAAACGCTGGAAGAGGCCACTTCACTACCAGGACTAGAGATGAAGTGGGGCACTTCCAAGCCCAAATCCACCTTTTCCCCCTCATACAAAACCCTGTAAATCCTACTGGAGTGTGTTTGCGGCTCTGTGAAGAACTTGTCGTAGTAGTTGGTGCCCTTGTTCGGGAATATGCGTAAGTAGTGTCCGCAGCGTTCGTTTTCCTCGAGCAGGTCTCTGAGGGCTTGGCGGAAGGGGTAGGAGGGCTTGGCAGTGGGGACAGACCTGGGAGGAGCGGAGGGAAAGTCGGCTTTTCGCTTGCTTCTGAAGCGAATTCTGGGCTTTATGGGCTCTCTGCGTCTCTCTCCTGTGCGAATTCCCACTAAGTTGAAGGTATCCGACAGCAAGTGGCTTTTTATAAACAGGTCCAAAGAAGTCTCGGTAGCTAGAGAAGGACTCAAATTTACCTCTAACAGCCAAGGCTTCAGACAGTTGTCCAAAAGTACGTCAAATCCAAACAGGTCAAAGCAGCTTTGAGCACTAACCCCCAGTTCCTTCCCAGTGTCCGCCACTACAGCAGTCACCGCTATCACTGCCTTTATTACCAAATCGTATATCTTCGCCCATAGGAACTCTACATCCACTCCCAGCGTTTCCAAGTGCTTAAAAAGGGCTGAAAGCGACCACTTGTGGCCGAAGTTGTCCTTCCGATAGTCTTGATTGCCTACATAGTTGTCGTTCCTTTTGTTGACTGAGTAGTTGGTGAGGTGCATGTAGCGTGCGTCTTTCCGGCCTAAGCCTGTATACTCCTCGCTAGCAAAGCGAGCCAGTCCTTCCTCATACACATATATCCGTAGTGGATCGTAGGAGGTCACAAGTACATAAATCCGCATGTCGAATTTGAGGTTGTTGACAAGCAGTGGGTTGGCTATGTACTGCGACACCACATATGGCTCAGAGGGCAGCTGGTCCAAGGACTCCACAAGGAAAATGCCTTTGCCTTGGGAAGATGCACTGGGCTTTGCTATCCAGGTGAGGTCTTTGGCCTGTGCAAAGCGGGCTGAGAACTCCTGCAGCTGGGTGGGCAGCAGGAAGGTCTCAGGCACGATGTCCAGTTCTCGCGTGCTGCAGACTTCCTGCAGCCGTTGGATGTTCGCATACATCTGGTCTTTGCGAGTTAGCTGCGTGGAGCCGGGGAAATGGTTTATTTTCTGCTGGTCTGTCAGTCCTACGAACAAGTCAGGGGGAGGCGCGGCTCCTGCCCATAGACAGTTCCAGTCATTGCCGTCAGTGCCCACAAAGCCTGCCTGCTCCAATATGCTTTTCACCAGCTTCCCTTCCGACTTGTACAGTCGATACAGCAGTCGTTCTTGGCCTGCGAAAGGACTAGTCCTTGCACTGCCTTCTTTGCTCTGCTGGGATGAGAACTTCACGAGAGGCGGGCGAGTGTCACTGTCGGCTACGAGGCTGAGGAGGTCTCTGCAGAGCTGCTGGAACTGCTCTTGAGCTGGAGAGGCGACTTGGGGTTTGAGTCCTTGGAGACAGCCGGAGATGGTGGTGTCGATGCCTTGCCACAAGCGCTTTTCTTCTTGCAGCACAGGGGCCAGTTTCTTGAGGGCAATGATAGGGTTGGGCACTCGAGAAGGCGCGAGGGAGACGATGGTCATTTCCACGCTGTTGCGCTCAGCTTTAGGCTCAGTAGCGCTCATTGAAATGCTTGCATATGGCACATAGGACCATGCGAAGCATTGTGCGGCTGGAAGGACCAGTTAGAGGCAGAGAGCGGCTGTTTCCGTCATTACCAGTAGTGCTACTTACTGCAAGTGATAAGAAGGAAGTGTCTCCTTATCACAGTTGAGAACAACGCAGAATGCTTCCTTATCAATTTCCCCATACCGTTATTATGGAGAGCATATCTTCCCGTCTACTTAAAGAGGAAAGCTATGTGTGCACTAGGCCTGGGTATTGCCACTCTTGTACTGCTCCAGCCAAGAATTCACCTTTTCCCACAGCTGATTCCGCTTCTCTTCCTGCTGCTTCTCCACAACACTGCGCGCCACGAACTCCTTCCAAGCCACCATGACGCCCGGCCCCACCCAGTTCTAGCTACCCCTCACCAAGCGGAAAGCACGCACAACGAATTCATAGCGGGAATCACTGCCCTCTGAGTCCACTTCCTCATGTGACTCGTAAGATGTGACGTAGAACTCCAGCCAGGCGTGGAAAACTCGCTGGCCGAGATGCTTGCGGTAGTGCTGTTTTGCGTGTGCACTGGCTTGGCTGAGGTTGGAAAGCAGGGGCTTCCAGATTTGGTAGTACTGGTTGGGATTTACGAGGAGGCTGAGCTTGTGGTGCTGGGTAGCGACGGAGAGCAGTCCTGGGCTGGAGGGTTCGAAGACTTTGAGAAGGTTTTCTTTGAGAGGAGTCTTCTTGTGCAGGAAGGAAGTAGGAGTTGTAAGGCCCGAGGAAGAAAGTTTGGACTTAGTGGATCCCACAGGAGACTTGAGCGGGGCCTTCCTAGCATTGCTAGTGGAGAGCGGCCGAGTATCCGGCTGGATTGGCTTCGGGGACAGACTGGCAGGCCGTGGTCGTTCCGCGTCCACTAGAGCATTGGGCATGCGACGATTCGAAGGAGTCATTGTAGCGCCTCGATGATAAATGCCCTTCCAGAGCTGTAAACATCTGCGTAAAAGATGTCGCCTAAAGTGCAGATCCGCTGTATTCGACAGCTTCCCATATGCTTGTGTGGTCGCTTTGAAAGCCGCTCTCCACGCCTCAAAGTGACTCGCGAGCCGTCGAATATGGCAGTGCCGCACTCCTTGTCTCTCAATAGCCCTGACTTCCTCCGCTTTCCCTCGCATTCCTGCCACAGCCTGGCCTAGCAGTTCTCTGCAAGCCTTGCCAATCACTTGCACAGCCACTCGAGCCAGGGTCTTGCTTTCCTCCCTGCCTTGTCCTCGCCTGGCCTGCAACTTTAGTCGCACTTGGCCTACCTTTTCCGCCAGTTTCTTACTCTCTTCATCCAACTTCGACGTTTTGTTCCTCAAATCATTCATCGACTCCAGAGCAGCTGTCTGCGAGGCGGCTTTCTTCTTCCCTTCAACAGACGTATTAAGTCGCGACCTGAGAGTAACAGACCGTTCTCTGCTCTGTCGGACCGGAGTATAGGCGGAGAAGTCTTTGAGTGGGGAGATATAGGCTCGCAGTGGGGAGGTCTCTGCACTGTGGCGGCCGAGAGAGGCACTGGGACGTGTGGCTCTGCGGGGCACAGAGGCAGTTCGAGACTTGACTTCACCCTTCGCACTCATGCCAGTTTAAATAATACCCGAAGTCTGCTGGAGCTAATGACAGTTAGGCTACCACCCTCTGGACTTCTTGGACGGAGACATGGGAGTATAGTCGAGGACTAGAGAGCGGCAACTTCGGCTGTGGGGGCCTTGTTTCCAGGTAGTTGGTGAGTGACAGCGAGGACAGGTCTCGGAGCTTACTCGCACTCGGCACTTCGTGCAGAAGTGAATCCACACCCAGGTCGTCTCTGGCGCTTGGGATTTGAGGGAGTGGTCGTAGGGACAGACTTCGTAGCCTGGGTGGTTCTTAGGCATCCGACAAGGAAAAAGCGTGAAGTTCACGCAGGGCTTTAGAGCATTCCAGGCTTTTTCCGTGTCTTTCCCATCAGACTCTGCCGAGATCCACTGACTCAGGCAGGTATAGAAGCGCTCGGAGTCATCAGCGCAGATAGCGACCGATACGTAGTCTAAAGGACATGTGAAGCAGCCTTGAGACTGCACGCCTTGTCGCATACAGGCAGGACAGAAGATATGGTGACAGGCTGGGTAGTACACTTCAGTGAGGAACTGGAAGATTGAGAGGCGGCATCCAGCACAGTGCAGTTCAGTGGGAACCATTGTTAGTATAAAGGCAGTCTTGGCTAATATGTACTGTTACCCCTGGGTTAAAACCTAAGCATGGTGGCTATTGCGGGGAGACCAGCAGTCGAAGGATAGGAAAGAAGCAGTTCAAAAGGCAATTTCCCAACTAAGTATAGCAGACTTCATGGGGAAATGCACTGTCACTAAGTAAACTCTCTGGCTGTCAAAAGCAAAGCTTCGTTTCGACTAAAGTTTACAGTGAAATTAGCTGAGCAGACACTTATTCCTTGGACAGCAGCGTCTCCTCAGCATCGGTTTGGCTGTTTGATCCAAACTTTGCGACTCACTGACTGCAATCAGGTCCGGATCGAGCACTTCATCAGTGTCCTGCTTGACTACAGGCGCTTTACTGAACTCCGGCCTAAAGCCCTTGCTTCCCACCTCACCAGAGACATCAGTCTCTAACACGGGACTGATGACGCTTGTGTGAGTATCAGGGAAGTAGTCTGAGTAGCTGGAGTGGTCAGCTAAGTGGGAGTCTGGTGGCTCGCTGGCACTGTGGAAGGGGGAAGGAGGTAGGATGGGAGGCCAGAACAGTTCTGCATTAGGTGCAGTTCCGCCGTATTTCTCCTCATACTGATGCAGCGCGAAGTGACTTTTCATCTCCTCAATAGGCGTGGTCCTGAGCACTCGCAGCTTCTTGAGTGTGTGCTCCTCCACCACAACCTTCACAGCCCCCCACATCCACGTCAAAGCACTAGGCGCGTTCACTATGTAGTTCACCCACACCCGACATCGGAAGTTGTCCTGCAGCAGCCGAACCAACTGCTTCAACTCACTCACTGGCAGACTCAACAGTGGGCGGTTCGCTAGGTCTGTGACGACCACCCAGTTCTCCACTTGGCCGGGAATCATCATTTTCTTAGTCATAAACTCCAATAAAAAGCATATGAGTCCTCGGTATTCCGCCACTGTGTGTCGCTCGAGGTCTAGTCGCGCTATATTCAGCACTAGCAGGGGCCGGTATCGATGGTCTCTCCCATGTATGTAGATAGCGCCAGTGTTGAGAACGCCCTGACAAGCGCCGAAAAGACTGAAATAGCTGAGAGGAGCGAAGGCATTTCTCCACTCGATAGCTGAAAAGACGGCCCTGGCGCCTTTCTTGAAGTTGAACTTGCAGCCTAGCAGTACTCGAATGCGTTCTGGCTTCCCCATCCAGTCTGGGTACTGAAAGATTGGGTAGTTTTCCTGCATGTAGTGCTCGAAAAGGCGATATTGCTCTTCTTCATAGTCAGTAAAGGCTACCTTGTAGAATATGAGTCTCACCAGCTTCTTGCGCTGGCCGTAACAGACAGCTTCGTCGGTAGGCCAATAGCGATAGGCCTCGAGGGGTGGCGCCACTGCGTCGGGAGAGACTGCGGCTTCCATTGTTAGGCCTAGTTACTGTGTCTGAGGATGCATCGCAGCACTACTCTCACTATAGCTGGGACCAGTAGAGGTTGCAGTCGCATTTCTGGAATTAGGTGTGCTTGGCACTAAGGAAATCAGGGTAATGTCTATACCAGCACTTACAGAGGCTAATCCACAGGCTTGCACATAGTAGCGTATATGTCTGTATTGCTTTCGGCAGGTGAGTCTGCCATTGCTGTTTATCAAGGAAACTTGTGGATTCAAAGAAGTAAAAGAATTGAGTTTAATAAGCTGATATCGCAGCCAATATAGGGGCCTCAACCAATGAAATACATGTGCAGAAACACCATTTCCTAGCTACCTCAGCAACGCACATTTCAGCTGCTGCCCGGTCAGTTCGTGAGCTTGCGGTAAAGCGTGTACTTGGTGAGTCTGGTGATAGTTCTATATGTTGCTCACCTGGCAATCCCAGTGATGCGCTTAGCTCTATTGGCACTGGCGTGTTTGGAGTACTGCGCTCGCTTCTGTGCGCTTTGGTCGTAGAGTGAGGACATTATCTCCTCGGGACCTGGAGCTAGGGCGTCCGAAGCGTCCGAATCGTCATTTTCATTCACGTCTTCTCCACGCTTCTTCCCAAACCTTTTGGTGAACCTGCGTGTCTCTCACAGTCCTTCCTCAGGAATCGACTTGAGACTCGAGCGAGTTCTCGCAGTTTTCAGCGTCCTGCCCTCCACCACCGGAGCAACTACTGTCATAGTAGTCAAAGTGCGAGCACGTAACATAGTCAAAGGCCGTACCTCCTTCTCGACCCTCAATCTACTCACTTTCGTCCCAGGCACTTCGCCTGCAGCGGAAAAACTGGGCCGACACTCCGGACCTGCATTCACATGTGCAGCCATCACATACCTTGCGAGAGCGGACACTGAATTGACTGGTGCTTCTGTGGCCCCAGGCCGAAAAGCTGCCTTTCGCCAGGGGCCTTGAGTCTTGTGCCTGAGGTGCAGATTGAGCCGGGCTTTGGAGGACGGGAGAGTGGTGTTTTTGCTGGATTGGCGGAGATTGGCGAAGGAGCGAGGAGTGGTGGGGCCGGAGTAGATCTGACTGGGACGCTTGGTCACATGTGCGATAGGGGAGAAGTGAGCATGCAGTGGTGCAAGGCTCAAGCCCAAGACACTGGCAGCGAACTGGTGGATTTGGTGTTCATCTGCATCCATTTCCTCTCTCCCTAGTATGGAGGAAGGCGAAGTGCCGCAGCACCCAGTCAAGCGACCCCGCTCCAAGCCCAACAAACCTGCCAAAGTCTCCCAGCCCCGCAAGCGCTCCAAACGACCAGTCCAGCCCTCGACAAAGTCCGTCCCTTGCAAGTTCTATATCGAAGGCAGGTGCCACAAAGGCCTGGACTGCCTCTTTTCTCACTCAGTTACGCAGATGCACAAGCCCGAGCTGTGCAAATTCTTCCTCACGAACTGCTGTGCGAAAGGGGCAGAGTGTGTTTATTCGCATGATACCAAGGCGTTTCCGTGTAAGTACTACCACGCGAATGGACACTGTCAGAGTGGCGAGGAGTGCAGGTTTTCGCATGAGCGACTGAAGTGTTGGGAAATCCCGAAGTTTATTGAGGACAATTTCGCCTTTTTGAAGGATATCCGGGACAGAACGGGCTCTACCCACCTATGCGACTTCCTAGAGACGATCCTCAGAGAGCAGTCCTTACTCGCCTAGCTGTAACTAGAGAAATGGCGAAGAAAGGCAAGGGCCTCAGTCCCGCAGAACTCGCTATATTCCAAGAAAACGAAGCCTTTTGGCAGGGCAACTACCCGGCCTACGTCAAGTCTCTCACATCTCTGAAGGACCAGGAACTCGCTCAGGTCCGCAGACGCTTCCAGTCCAGCTTCCGTACAGTTGCGCCTGACAACTATGTGTTTACCTTTGCATTCACCAACCCCGAGGAAGTCCTGGCGCAGATTCCAGAGGTGCTGACGGTGGAGATAGAGGTCGGGGAGGAGTTTCCCAGGGCGTTGAGGAGGGTGGGGATAGTGGAGAGGGGAGTGGACCCTGGGACTAGGGCTGCGTTGGAGCGAGGACTGGCTTTGAAGTGTGAGGAGTTGGGGTCGTTTTGGAGAGTTGTTCGACTGATGGATTCGCATATAGGGGAAATATACCAGTTGGGAGTTGAGAGTTTGCAGCCACTTGCCCTTCCCATAGAAGCTGAAGGCGACCTAGAGGACTCTCCACCCTGTTCAGTGCCTATATCAGAGGAATCCAAGACTACTTCAGACGTCGTTTCTGAGGCCTTTCAGGCTGATGTTGCGGCTAAAACCCCTTCAAATGCAGGGGAAAAGCTAAGACTTTCCAGAGCTCCTGTGCACCACTATCGAGCCACGACCCAATTCGTCATGCTGAAAAACGTCGGATCCGCTGCTTGCTTAGGAGCTATATTGGCTGTCAACTGTGCGAGGTGCAAGCGACTCGAGGAAATCAAGCTGGAACCAGAAGGGTCTGAGTCCTTTGCAGGGCAAACCGAGTGCGGAAATTGCCACCAAGCCCTATATGCAGACTTCCACCCTCTGATTTTGCACGAACAGAACACTGCTAACCTCGGAGAAGTCAAGTCTCAGGGCTGCGCCCCTCTCCGTGTTCTGTACTTCTCATACAAAGTGAGCTGTTTCGCCTGCTCAACTGACATTCCCACAGGGCCTAACGGCATTTTGGAGAAGCTGAGTGCCAACTGTCCGCAATGTGCAGCCAAATTCGCATTTAGTATTGGCCAAGTGGAGTTCCTTACAGACGCTGAGGAGCCTGCAGAGAGGGGACAGAAGCGTTCCAAGCCCCGGACTCAGTTGATAGTGGGCCAGCCTTTGCCTCAAAACGGCGTCTGCAAGCATTACAAGCACAGCTATCGCTGGTTTCGCTTCCGCTGCTGCCAGAACGTGTTTCCCTGCGACAAGTGTCACGAGGAGCAGACGGAAGCGCATGAGTATGACCGGGCGGACTTCATGGTGTGCGGGTACTGCAGTACCGAGCAGAAGCTAGGCGCTATAGTGACCTGTGTGAAGTGCAGACAGTCACTCACACAGGAAGCTAGTGCTGACAAGAAGTTCTGGGAAGGCGGAAAGGGCTGTCGCAACCCGCAGCAAATGAGCAAAAACGAAAGACGTAAATACCGCAAATAGTCCTACTAGCCTTAAGTCTCCTCCGCCCAGCGGTTTTCCTCCCTGATCTGCGCTTCCTCCTCAGGTGTGAAGTCATTAACGATGTTGAACTGTCTTCTGATCTCCTCAGGCGTTTTGCCCTTGATCATGGTAGCGACTTTGGCGCAGGTGAGGTCCAGCAGAGTCTTGATGTCCAAGTAGTTGGCGGCGAGGATGAGTTCGAAGAGCATTTCTTGCTCGACTTCCACGAAAGTGGCGTCCCACGGAGCCACAAAGTCGGAAATTTGAGTGCTTTTGATGGGCTTTTCGATTTCGGGCGGGTCGCTGTCTTTATGGTGCCGGCAGTACTCGATCACCTTCGCTAGGACTGCGGAACTTACGTTCGGAAGGGGAATTTCCTCCTCAGCACCTGAGTCCTCGACCATATTCTTGATGAGTTGGGATTTGCAGGCTACTTCGACCTCCACCACGAACTCCTCGCCTTCTTTGGAAGCCAGACGCAGCTGCCTCCCACCAGACATTTATATCGCATGGCTGCCCCGGAACAGGCCGAAGCTGCACTGGATGAGAATGGAGGCGACCAGTGGGAGTTCCCTGCAGGGTACCCTGAGAAGCTTAGAGAACTGAGGCCACCTGACCAAGAGCCACGCACCCTATCCATCCCTCAGCCGCTGCCCGACCTAAGCCAGGAGAAGGGCAAAGGCACACTTGCAGGCGTGTTCCTGCCCTGTGTCCAAAGCATCATCGGCATCGTCTTCTTCTACCGCTTTCCAGAACTCACAGGCCAGGCGGGAGTGGGCTATTCCTTGCTGATCCTTGCCATTTGCACCACTGTGACGCTCCTCACAGCACTCAGCATGAGTGCGATTGCCACCAATGGCAAGGTGCCGGCAGGCGGCTCCTACTACATGCTCGCCAGGTCCTTAGGACCGGCTTTCGGAGGGTCAGCGGGAGTGCTCTATTTCCTGGGTTTGGCCTCCGCTGCGAGTATTTACGTGATTGGCGCTGTGAAGACTTTCCTGGCTAATAGCGATTTCGGCATTATTTCCGAGGAATTCGATGCCCGGTTCCTAGGCCTACTAGCTGTATTCGGCCTGTGGATAATCAACTATGTGGGTTTAAAGCATATGTCTGAAGTGTCAATGGCACTGCTAGGAGCTCTAATCATCGCCTTGATCAGTATGCTAGTGGGGCTGCTTAGTGCTGGCGCAAGGACCACAGACCTGCCGAAGGGTGTGTTCGGACTGAGTGGAGGCCGGCTGGTGGACAACTTTTCAAGTGGATACGAAGGAGGGAGCAGCTTTAACTCCGTCACAGCCATCTTCTTCCCTGCAATGACTGGCATTCTGGCAGGGTCAGACCGCTCAGGCTCACTGCGCACTGCTTCCCGGTCAATCCCCCTGGGAACCCTATCAGCCATCTTAGTGACCTCAGGAGTATATGCTGTTTTCATTGTGCTGTTTGGCAGTGCAGCAGAGCGCGGAGCTTTGAAGAGAGAGTCAGGCCTGTCCTCCCTAGTGGCTTGGCCGTGGCCCGCCCTAGTCACAGCCTGTGTCATATTCAACACAATGGGCGAAGCACTGCAGAAGACAGCCAGTGGACCGCCCATCCTATTCGCCATATCCCAGGACGACCTGCTGCCTCTAGGCCTGTTCAGATTAGACCCAGAGCGGTCTTTGTTACTTACGGCAGGACTGTCTGGACTGCTGGTGCTAGTTGGGGATTTCGATGGAATTGCCTCGTTTGTGACAGTGTGCTTTCTCATGTTTTTCGCCTTTATTAATGGAGCCTGCTGTCTCTTGAGTGTACTAAACAACCCCAGTTGGAGGCCGCTGTGGCCTTACTACCATTGGGCAACTGCTCTGGCAGGTGCAGTTCTCTGCCTCACAGTGATGATTCTTATTGCCTGGTGGGCGGCTCTGCTTTCATTCATTCTGGCCGCAGTGCTGTACTAGTAACTCCCACGCAGTTACATCGACATGAAGGCGCAGGCCAAGAACTGGGGAGATGGACTAGCCGGCCTGGCCCAGGAACGAGCCAAACAGGCCCTGCTGGGACTCGACCCTAAGCACGCCCTGCATGTGAAGAACTGGAAGCCGCAAGTGCTCATTCTAGGCTCACTCAATGAGGACGGAGTCCCCAAGGAAACTGGCCTAATTGCACTGGTTAATCAGCTAAAAAAGAGCAATGGACTGTCGATATTTGGCGCATGTCGAGTGGGAGAAACCACGAAAGCCAATTTCAAGCGAACAAAGGAAGACAAGTTGCGTCTACACGACTACTTCCGTCTCAAGCAACAGGAAGTCTTTTCCAACGTTGTCTTGGCCAGCACAGCCCGCAAAGGCCTGAAAGCCCTCGTTCAGGCCGCAGGTCTCGGCGGCCTGGAGCCCAACACAGCCCTGCTGCCCTGGCCTGAGAACTGGGAAGCACAGCCTCTCAGTGCGTCTCGGTTCTGCAAACTTGTGCGGTTGAGTCAGAATTGCGACATGGCGGTGCTGTCGCTCAGGCCGGTGGCGAGCTTTGACGACTTGCAGAAACAGCGTGGTAGCATTGATATTTGGTGGTTTTGCTATGATGGCGGGTTGATGTGTCTATTGGCGTATTTGTTACAAAAGGGAAAGCATTGGAAGCATTGCTCGGTACGCTTGATATCAGTACTGCCTGAAAATGAGACTCAGTTGATCAGTGACATGCCGGGGAAACTGACGGATTGGATAGCGAAATACAGAGTTTTCCCCAAAGCGGCTTGCGAAGTAGTGACTGTGCCTCAGTCTTGCTTCTTTCAATTCAGAGAAACCCTCTCCGCAGCTCTCACTCGCAGAGAAGAACGACTCAAATCCGGCCGAGAATCAGCAGTCCTAGACGGCATCGAACAAGCCGACGCCACCAAACTGCTTTCCGAGCCCCGAAGTCTCTCAGACACAACTGCAGCTTCAGTCCTAAACAGCAGACTGCAGGAAGTATCAGGCAATGCAGACCTTGTAATCACTGTGTTGCCTGACCAAGTGCAGGGCCAAGGAGCTGAGGACTACCTGAGGTTCTGCGATGCTATGCTGCTCGGACTACGCAGGGTGATGCTCGTCAAAGGCACAGATGACAGTGTCGTCACTGATTACACTTAGGCTAACACCTAGTAGAATGCCTGGCTTTTGTGTTCCGCCTTTCCAGTGACATTAATGTCCAGAGAGTCCAAGACTTTTCCCTTTTCAAACGATCTAATTCGAGAATTCTGCTCCGTCAATCAGTCGTTCGACCAAGAAGAAGACTCACCTTTCTTATCTCCTCACTACCAAGAAGCCAAAAGAAGCGAAAGTCGAGCCAAGACTGTGTCCCCTGTCAAGCGCGAGTCTAATCAGACTCCACAAGTGAGGAAAACAGCTGGCAAGACACTGGCTGGGAACAATCGTGTTGTCCTTAGTGTGTGGATCACCACTTCTGATGTTTCCGCTTCACAAAGCAGGTTCAAAGCAGCCTTTGCTGCTAGGCCTTCAGAGACTCCCGGGGCGGGACTATTGGAGTGGGCGCAGAGATACTTCCCGAAGAGGAGGAGCGGAAGGCCTGGGAAGCTCAGGAAAGTGATGCTCAGTGGCAAGGAACTGCCTGTGGCGGGACTGGGCAAGAGACCTGGACTGCTTTCTTCCACTGTCAGTAAGTCCAAACTGCCAAAAGCTGCTTTCCAGCCGTTCCACTTCCCTCAGTCCCTACGACCTGGCAGTCGTTCCAATGACGTCAGTCCTAGAAGGACTTAAGCAGCCATAGTGAGAATGGAGCCGCAGGACGACTCTCCCCCTGGACTGAGTCGCCCTATTGCCGTGCGTTGGCAGGCCACCCAGTCTCAACAAGACCTAGTAGCCGCACTGACCGCAGAGCTCGAAGTTGAGCGCACTCGCAGTCTGCAGCTGTTGCAGTCCCTCGCACAGGAAAGGAAGCGAGTGCACGAGTTGGAGACCTACCTGTGCGAGGCCAGCAGAGCGAAGCAGGGCAGTCTGCCTCAAGTCAGCAGTGTCACTAGTATGGCCAGCACTGAAGACGGACTGCGTTCCTGGGCGCCTCGCACTTGCAGTGCTGAAAGTCTCGACTCCAGTTTCATTGAGGAAGACCAGCGGAGAGACCGCTCGCGCAGTCCTATCCGCTCTCGCAAGAACCCTGATAAGGACTGACTAGCCCAGCGGCACTTCGAAGAGTCTAAAGAAGACCTTGAGTCGGTCTTGCGTCAGCACGATGAGGTGCTCGGAACTGCCTTTGAACCTGTTGGGGACCTTGGAGTTCGTAGTGAACAGGACTGTGGGCAGGACGCAGGTTTCGTCTGCACCCACGTCTTCCATGCCTCTCCCCAGCACGAAGTAGGCATCACGAGGGGGAGTCAAGTCGTAGTTCTCACACGCATGCGGAGTGATGCTGCAGCACCTCACATGGCTCTCATTACTCAGTCGAGCTTCTGTGTAGTCCATCTGCGGAAACTTCCCCAGTTCTCCTTTCAGTTGTAGTGGGTCTGAGTTCGGAACTGCGCCTCGGTACAGGGAACTGAGGGTGGGAGTGAGGCCTGCAAGCGGTAGTAAGCCATACGTGGTACGGTGCATATTGTGGATAATGTCTGCGAATTCTTGATTGCTTTGAGGGAGTCGCCTCACTGTCAACAACTCTGGAGCCACTAACTTCAGAGTAAACTCCTGCTCACATGCAGCTATCCACAGTCGAGAGATCCGCAGAGTGTCGTCCTCTTGCACGAACAGCTTCACTGGCTGAGTCTGCACAGCAGCCTGCAAGTCCTCTGGCACTGCTTTCCGGAAGTAGGCGCACAGGAATAAGCGTGTATAGGCCACTGAGAGGGAGGACAGTTCATGCTGAGCCAGCCAAGGCGACCAATCCGCCTTCGCGAGTACTCTCCTGCGCACATCCACAGCTCTCTGGAACAGACCTTGAGCCTGCTGCTGGTCCTGTGTGAAGGCAAGACTGCACAGTTCTCCCCAGTACTTGGGGTGCCAGAGCGTCCTGGACTCCAACAAGACAGAGAGACCGCTCAGCATTACTTCTAGGGCTCATTATGGTGCTCAGCCCGCCACTCCTGCAGGTCTCTGCGTCTTCGCTCCTGCACTTGGCTGTCCAGCATTTCTCGATACAGAGTCTGTCCTTTCCGCTTAGAGAAGTCATCAGGATTAAACGTCTTGGTCAAGCGTCCATCCAGCAAGCGCTGCTGTCTGAGCACTCTGGCGAGCACTTCTTGCTGCCGCAGCATTTCCGTCCTCGCCAAAGTCGTAGCCAACTGTCTCTGAGTATCTGCGTCTTTCTGGAGTTCAGCCAAGTGCTTGGCGACTGTCTGTGTCCTCTGCACTTCGTTGGTATGGATGATGGCTTGGAAGGCGTGTCTGCGGGAGAGCTTTTGCTGTTCTTGTCGCTTTTCCTCCTCCTGGGCTTCCCTTAACACCTGGTGCAGCCGGGCTTCCTCGGAGGCACGCTCCTGGGCTGCTAAGGCTGCTTTGGTCCGATACTGCAGCGCGTACTCTTTCTCCATCTGCACTCTTTGAGCCTTTTTCCTGGCTCTTTCAGAGCGTTCCAGTCTTTTGGCAGTTTCCAGCTCAGTCCTCCACTGCGCAATTGCCTGCAAGTCACTGCTGTGCTCAACTTCATAGTTCCGTCTCACCTGCTGCTCCTTCTCATTTCTCTGCTTGTCCAGGAAAGCCCTCAACTGTGCAGGACTGTGGGGAATTCGCGCACTGCGAGGACTCCCGAGTTCCAAGGAAAGGCTTTTGGACATTGAAGTTCTACATTCAAACTGACCAATGGTCACATAGACCTAAGATTTGCTATCTAGGGACTGCTGGGCTTTACGCTGCAAGTAGCGTTCTCGGGCGGATTGGAGGACTTCCTCGGTCTTGGGGACTGGAACTGGAAGCGGCGGAGTTTCGGACACAGGCATTTCGGTCTGTTTGAAGGGCTCTTTGGCCGGTTCTAAAGGTTCTTCCGCTGGCTCTATAGGCTGCGGTTCTATGGGCAGAGCGATTTTTGGCTTCTTCATAGGAGCAGGAGCTTCTCGAGTGATATGGTCCAACAAGTTGGCGAAGAAGACCCTACTGCCCCCCTGCGCAGTGACTGTGTGTCCGGCCTTCTGCCAGTCCTGCACCAGCAGTTCCTCCTCCAGTTGTCTGTTTTCCTCCATCATCTTGCGGTACGACTGCGTGTAGATTCGCTCCGTCACGCCCGTCTCTTCCTCCTCCTTCCTTCGATCCTTGGCTTCCGCCCTCTCCCGGTACAGTCGCTGTTCCTTGGACTTGAAGAGTGCAGCTTGCCGCATGCTGGGGATGTACTGAGGCTGGGAAGAGGCTTGCGGCCTGGCTTTCGCTGCTTTGAAGGAGTCGTAGACAGAGTCGTAGGCCAGGGCGGTGGGGTCCTCAGCCAGTAGTTGGTAGGAAGCGGCTTGCACTTGGTGAGCGCAGCGCAGTGCTTCTTTGCGGATGTCCAAAGTAGGCGAGGAGGAGTCGGGATCCGGGTCGGAAAAGAGGGAAGAGCGCACTGCGGGCGGCTTTTTGGCCTGAGACTTGATTTGAAACTCCATTGCCAAGGAAATGTTGCTTTTATTATAGAATGGGGCACATTGCCAGGGTTCAGGCAATATTCGTGGAACACATGATTCTGCTTTTTAGTTTGTTACTAATTAGTGAAAAGTAGTAAATTCTCGCAGCCGCTAAAGCTAGCAATAGTCGCGTTTAGCAGACTTTTGCAATAAACAGCCTAAGCATTTGCAGTGGGATATCCAGCAGACCTATCACACTGCCTTCAGATTACCCGACTCCTGCAAATCCGTTCTCAAACGTCTCTTTCAACCCTGCATTCCGTTATTTCCTTGAGTTAGCCCGGACCTGTGGAGCAGAGTTGCAACATTAGAAACATCATTTCGTCCACAGCACAAATGCTGATTCACAGTTCACTATCAGCCTGTCTCGTAGAGAAATAGGTGCTTCTTCTCTGGGCCGGTCATTTGAGAAAGCAGACATCGTACTACGAGACGAAGTGAAGTTGAAATAAATAGCTGATGATCTGTGACGAGTGCGATGACCAAAAAGCGGTCTTCTGCTGCAGCGAATGTGGGCAACTGCTGTGCTCAGACTGTGACCTGTCTCTCCACCTCAAGGGCAAGCGCCGTACTCACGTCCGCGTAGCAGAGCCAGCGCCCACCAGAAAGACCTCCGACCTGACCCTCGCAGTCTACTGGGACTGTTCAGTCCTGTACCCTCGGTCTCGTGCAGAACTTAAAAATTCACTGGACTCCGTCACCGGTGGACAAGTGGCAGATATCAGAGTCTACGCTCCTCACTTCCTCAGTCTGGCCAAAGACATGCGGGAACTCGGCCTTACCCTGGTCACGCGCAAAGGCCTGTCTGTCTATGAATCTATCATTATGGACATTTCGCTGAAAGTGAGGGTGGCTCGGCCCAGTGCGCTAGTGCTGCTGAGTGCGAGTGAGAGCCTATTCAGGTCGTTCCTGCGTGAACTTTCGCACTCAATACCAGGCCTTGTAATTATATATGGGAAAGGCACACTGCCAATGTCACTAAGTACTATTGACGGACAAGAATGGACATCCAGTGGAGTGGGCGTTTCCCTTCACCACCCAGAGCCTTCCTTTAGTCAAATCTGCAGGCCGCTTATTGCGCACCTGCGGACTTTGGCTGATTCAGGTCAGGTGCAAACTCCACTGTCCGAACTGACCACAGCAGAAGGAGTCACAGAAGCAATTGCCTCAGCTTTGCAAGAAGAGCTTATCTGTGTGCAGAAATGTCCCTGGGACGAGACCAGAGACAGTCTCGTGAGTCTGAAAGCAACTCGCCCATCAATTGAATTGCTTCAATGGGTGTTCAAGTCTGCACGGGAAGACCAGGTCACTCCCTCTGAGGTGTACATTAGAGAACTACTGGCAACGGTCTTTGGATGTCGGCTGGAGTCGAGAGAGTGGGAGGCACTGCTGCGGCTGCCTCGGCTCCCACTACTAGTTACGTCTGGAATCGACTCGTTGACTTGTCTGCCTGCGCGGATTATCGTGCCGAAAGGAGAGGCCTGGGCAGTTTCAGACGACGTAGAGACGGAAGCGACTATGCCAGTGTACATCCAGAAGGTGTTAGCCGAGGCTAAGGCAGGAAAGGAGCTTTACGGCTGGATTAAGCACTTGCAGCTTTGTTTGCCCAGGGAAAGCAGTCCTCCGTTAGGCAGGATTGTGGGCTGGGTGCGTACTGTTATTGGTGAGGCGCCCAAGTGTCCGAAGCCGAGCTTGGAAGAGGCGCAGTTGGCCACTGCAGACCTCTTGTCTGCGTGTCCGGAAGGACTGGCTTTGCCACTTCTGCCGCTTCTACTGGCCTTCAAGTTCTGCCGTCCCATCCACGCCTCCTACTTCGGCCTCTCTAAACTCAGTGACCTGCTGGAAGGCGTGCCTGAAGTGTGCGTGGAAAGCAGCGGCAAAGAGCCTCTGGCTGTGCTCGCAGGCCACTCCTCACTCACTTCCACCTCAGACGGGGAGGCCTACAGTCTCGCTCGCGGGCTCAATGCAGCTTCAGTGGGCGAAGGACTGGAAACTGCAAAGTGGACTGAAGCCCTGGACCTGCTGGACTACTACGAACCACATCTAAAGGACCGCAGACATAGCTACAGTCGCTCAGTAGACCTGCGGCCCTCTCAGAGGTGGGTGAGAGAGGAACTCCCAGGCTTTAGGAGTGGACTGGACTTGGAAACGCCTTCTATTAGCAGTGACCGCCTCGAGACACTCAGCGAAGAAGACTCTTCTTCTCCTGGACTGGAGGAAAAGCAGCCTGCAAGTCCCTTTGACGGCCTTAGCGTCTAGAAAGCTTAAGATTGGCCAACGAAAGACTATTTACACTGCGACTTCTGAGAATTTGAACTGCACAGGGTCGTCTGCCGCTACAGGCAATAGCCACAGCAGTGGGTTACTGCCCAGTACGTTCTTGAAGTTCCCATACACTGTCGTGTAGTAGGGCGATTTATCCACCTTCGCTGCCATTTTCTCCTTCAGTTCAATCGTAGTCACTGCATTTGCAACCATGTAGACATGAAAGCAGAAAAAAGACGTAATCACACACATCAGCATCACATTCCCAAAGTAAACAATCCCCAAAGTCACCTGAAACACCAGTGAATACTGCGCAGTCCAGCTGTCCTGCAGGCCTTCCCACATCGTGCAGGCGACTATCCAGGTCTGCAGGACTCCGTACACCAGCATGTTCATGAAGTACTTGTAGTTGTGCTGGCCCACGCAGTTGTTGATGTAGGGACAGTGGTGGTCCATGCGCAGCACGCAGCGGTTGCACACGGAGCAGTGGTGGCTGCGGTCGGGCTTGAGGATTAAGCAGGTTCTGCAGAAGCGAGGCATTTGCGATTTCTTCTTTTCGGTTTGCCCCATGTGGTCAATTAGTCCCATGAGTCGCTCGGAAATGACGACTGTGACCTTGCCTTCCTGGGTGCCCTCGACCTCCAGGGCTAAGTTGTCAGGCACTCCTCCTGGCTTCGTAAACATGGTTCTGAACATCGCTATCAGCAGCCCTGCACTCAGCACATTAAACACACAATACTGAATCACATACTTGTGATAGTCATACTCAAAGGCAGACGACAGGACAAAGCCCTGCTCCGACCTCTCCATTTCCGGCAGTAAATAGCCCTGTGTAAGCGTTACAAACACATACACATAGTACTCACATAGGAAAACCAGCACAAGGATGCCGAGAGGAATGAGGTTCAGCAGAGACATTAGCAGAGAAGTGGGGCTGGAGCTTTTCTTCGCTTCGATCACGAGGCGCAAAGCTCCGGTTGTGAAGCCGTAGGGTAGGAGATGCCGTTCGTCTGGAATTTGGGCAGCGCCGGGGGCAGACATAGCTAACGACATTTTAGGAGAGAGCCGCCACCCTGCCAGCCTCTAGGTCGATGGAAGTCTCTAGTCCGTTGATCTGTTCCCTTGTACTGCAGAGCATGGACTCCAGCTTCTGCATGTACCGAAGCAGGTTGAAGACCTGCATTTCGGCTTCGATTCGAGTCAGGTCGGTGGAGTCGTCGTAGTAGAAAGTGTTGCCTTCGAAGGGAGGAAAGAAGCATTTCGGCCGAAGTTTGCGAACGTTGGCGTAAAAGCGGTTCTTGATAGCGTTGTCGGAGCGACCTGGCAGCACTTTGGCAATTTCACTCCACTTCGGCCCCACTCGTTCAAACTCCCGCAGCAGCACTTGATCCTCAGCCTCGTCCCACTCTCCTCTCTTGACCAACGGACTGAGTGCATTGATCCACCTTTCCCTGCATTGCTTGCCAGTCCTGCCCACTACAGTGACGGCGCAGAGAGACCACTTGGCAGGGCCTTGAGTGTGCACCCACTGCCGCAACTGCTCGTCTTCCTGAGCAGTCCACAAGCCTCGGGTGCGGCCAGGACGCAAGACACGGGTCCAGCGCTGAAGGCATTGAAGGGCACTGCGGCCCGGGACGTGAGTAGAGATGTGTCGCCACTTGCCTTCCCCGATGCTGTGGATAGCGAAGCGGAGCTGGTCGTCTTCCTCTTTCGTCCACTTGCCGTGTCGACAAAGGTCGCTCTCAGCGGGATCCGCGCCAAAACCCTCGGTCATAACGATTACTATATCAATTCAAATCTATGGATTCTCTGAGTTCTGAAACTGCTGTGCTGCCTAGTGTGTTTTTACCCGGCTATAGTGGCTGAGTGCTTATCTGTGGTAACCGCCCGAACAGTTGCTACTTACTGTAGGAAAAGTGGTGCTTGGAGCAAGACAGGCCTGTCACCTCTGAAATATGGGCTGTGGCAGCTTCAAATCAGGCCAAAAGACCTGCACGGGCGTCTACGAACCCTTGGACTCCAACTCCTACCCAGAAGCCGCAGTGTTCTTTGCCCTGCTGCAGCCGCCTCCCAGTCCTGCTTCAGTTCAGGGACTGCGCTTCCCTGGCCAGCTGGGGTCTATCACTGAAGAGTCTGAACGGCAGTGGACTCACTCTGCTATTCCCACCGCCTAGTGCTCTCAGGTATGTAAGTCACTCTTATTCCGCTCTTTGCGTCTGTGGAAGACTGCACCACTCCTAGTTTGTAGCAGGTTCACTAGCTGCTCAATACACCCAGAAAGGCTGCGCAGCTGCTCCATTTCTGGATAGGGACTGCAGAAGTACCTGAATAATGGCAATATAAGCAAAGAGGGAAATGCAGATTTCATGGGAAAACTTTACTGCCGGAAAGCAGCCAGAAGAAGCTGCATTGCCCTTCTTAGTCACTTTCCTAGTTATTTAATTTCCCGGCAGCTCATTTGAACTCCTCTCTCTGTGCATCTTCCGCCACTATTCCTTATAATGGCTTCAGCGCCCTGTTGCTGTCTCTGCAGCTCCAACGACGCCACCTACTTCTGCACCTGCACTCCGCCAATCATTCCCATCTGCGAAAGTTGCTTCCACCCTGCACACGACACTCACATGTCCTACCGCTGTGCCTTTAACCAGGCTTCTTCCTCCCAACTCATGCAGTCCGGGATCAACCTGGATACCCCTTCCAATGTATCTTGTGAGATCTGTGGGAACCCGGCCACTATGATTTGTGCCTGCAAGCCGCCACTGCAAGGCTTTTGTGATGGCCATTTTGCAGGACATCGAGCGAAGTTTCTGCAAGCGGATCATTACCAAGTCCCCGCCATTCGTTTAGGCTGCATCCCGACGACTCATCAGGACTTAGAGGCGTTCAGAGAGAAGCAGAAACTGATAGATAAGACGCTGGAGGGGATGAAGACGAGTAGACAGGACTTGCAGAGGAAAAAGGCAGAGACTGAGCGTATCTTCGAAGACTTGTTTCAGCAGCTGACTACTGTGAGAGAGGAGGAGATGGAAGCACTGAATGTGAAGATTGGGGAAATCGAAGCGAAAATGAGTGACTTTGAAAGCAACACTGAGCTGTTGAGATACAGCCTGGACTACGCTCCACGCAGCCAATTGGAGTACTTAGTGGCCTGCCAGAACAGTGCTGAACTGGCGCGTAGGAAGCTGGAGTTCCTCAGAGTCGAGTACCCGGACTTGACAGAGGCCAAACGCGCTCTTGACCATTTGGTCAAAATCAGTGTGAATCTGAAGCTATTTGACCAGGCGCCTGTCGTCGCCCCTGAAGAAGAGAAGGCAGCACCAGGCAGCGATGTGATTTTCCCCTACGTCTCCAGCATGCGTGTCTGTCTCTTCAAACTGCCAAGAATGGACACATACACCAAACGCGACTTCCCGCCTCGCTACAGACCCAAACTGGACGACTGTTCTCAGATAGTGGTCCTGCCGGGGAGGAAGATATTCTGTGTCGGTGGACGAGAGAGCAATTTCGCCTACACCATTGCAGCTGACAGTGCCTATGTGACGGAGCATCGAATGACGCAAAAGCGAGCAAGTGCAGGCGTAGTGTGCGTCTCTCCGTATGTTTTCATACTCGGAGGCTCTTTCAGGGAAACGGACATACGACACATAGAGCGGTTTAACCACGTCAATACTGTGTGGGCGCCGATTCAAGCACTCATGAACTATGCCCGCTGCAACTTTTGTCCTTGCGCCCATGAGCGGAAGATATACCTGTTAGGCGGGGGACCTGCAAAGGGCGAATACTACTCGGAGGAACATGATGCTTGCTACAACTTCCCCTTCAACATGCCATCCAGCGGACCCGCTATCACCTTCATTGCTCGGAACAACTGGGTGGTCTTCATCTCAGGGAGGCAAATGTACAGACTGGTGGAAAACCGGATTGAGCCGCTGAATAAGCCCTGTGACTTCGAGCCGAGTAGTCATATTGCGCCTGTCAAGATTGGAGACAAGCTGTTCTTCACAGACTGGACCACTGAGTTCAGAGTCCTAGCAGTCAATGTGGCCAACTTCAACAGAGAGGAAGTCGCGAAGTACCAGCAAGGCTCACTCTAGTAGTAACTTCGCCTTTCTCCATCTGTTCCCTGCAATCCCTATGTCTATAGTGTAGTCAAATCTCTAAAGCACGGATTCCATTTCCCATAGACTGAATTGGTCCGCAGACCTACGGACTAACTCAATACTTCAGTAGTTAATCGCTTCACAAAGTCGCACTAGACACAGTAAGCCTCGGCCTGCTGCTTAATCAGTATGAAACCGCTACACGGCAGAGCCAAGACTCTACACATGGAGCCTCTCAAACACTCCCTAGCGATCCTCAACGAAGCTTTAGGCGCCAACGCCTGTCTCAGTCCCGACAACCGCATTATTATCGACTCTTTCTACCTGAACACCAAGGAGCGCTTCCAGAGCGAGCGAGTGACAGTAACCCTGCGGAAGGAAATGCAGCGGATGGACCGGAAGCTGAGTAGGGACAAGCTGGTCCCTGCCTCTGGACCTGCGTACCACCTCCGAGACCTCAAGTTCCGAAGACAGGTAAGGGACTTTAGCCACAATGGAGTGCGATCGAAGGCGTTTCCAGTCGTTAGACCTGCTCCTGCGGAAACCACAGGGATGCGGTTTGGAGAACTGGTGGACTACCGACTGACTCATAGGAGGGCGGCCAGTGACCAGGAAACCCGCACTCCTGCTTCTATGTCGAGAGCCCTGACTGCTAGACAACTGGAGACCAGACGTACGTCCTTTGGACGCTTTACGCCTGTGCATCGCAAACTCAGTACCTAGAGACATGTCAGTGATTAGGCTTGCTACGGACATGCTTCCCGCCCCACAGGTCCTCTTCGTCTGAGTCTGTGTCGACAGACTGGGGCTGGACTGGCGGAGTGACCACTGCTCTACCACAGTTGAGATGTCCCTTGACTCCGCACCGCAAGCAGGAAACTAGCCTCAGAGTAGCTGTATCCACCTCCAAAGGCTTATTCAGACCGAGGCAGTCCTGGGCCCGGTGTCCGTATCTTTTGCAAGTGAGACAGGCCTGGCTGTCGTAGACTAGGGAGTGTTGCTTGGGCCGCCAGCAGACTGAGCTTTCGTGTCCGCTGCGACCACACTTCCCGCAACACAGCTTCAAGGGACAGGATTGGTTGTGGCCGTCCACCAAAGTAGCTGCACAGCGAAAGCACTTCCTCGAGCTCTGCGTCCACTTTCCTTTCTTCTGCGGCCTAGGCTCCAGGTCCGACTCACTCGACTCCGAATAAAGCCCCAACTGCGCCTTCTCAGGCACTTTCGAAGCACTGGCAGTGGCTTCCTCCCCACTGCCCTCACTGAGCAGCTTTCCCTGCGCCATTACTACATAGTGAGAGCTAGTTTGGACAGAGCGTCCGCTTCCCGGTTGAACTCCCTGTAAATGTGCTGAAACCGGAAGTAATCGAGTTGAGCCAGCAATGCCTGCGTCTGTTCCCACCTCTGCATCAGACTTTTTTCATTTATCCGCCAGTTTCCCTCACTTTGCTGCACTACTAGCATGGAGTCCACGCGAATTTCCACTGATTTCAGTCCTTTCGATATGCATTCCTGGAGGCCGAGAATCAAAGCGTCGTATTCAGCTTCATTGTTGGTCGTATCGCTGGGTAAATAGCGGGCTTCTTGGTGTAATATTCGATTGGCAGCGTCTTTTAGTAGGAAACCAGCCCCGCAGCGCTTTTCTTGGCAAGCTCCGTCCGCATACAGGAAAGTGACCGGACCCATAGGAAGCACAGAATGGGACCGAACCACTATTTCAGGCTTCATATGAAGGTCAGGCTTCTTATGAAGTTCAGGTTCGGAATCTCCTTCATTGGAGTGCTTTCTGCGCTGCGGCACCACTGGAGCAGGGGGTGCTTGACTGTTAGGGGCGGGATTAGCTGCAAGGAACGCCTGTGCTTCTGAAGGAGAGCGGAAAGACTTGAAAACAGCCTTAGCGAAGCCGTGAACTCGCTGTTTGCACTCGTCCCAGGTCTGCACGACGCCTCTTTTCCGCCCCACAGCAACAGCATAGTACTTCCTTTCCATTATAGCCCTAGCCTACGACCTTTTGCAGGCGCTCCGCCATTGATGCGAAGGAAAAGGCCTTCACCACTCTAGAGCGCGCCCACACTCCCATGCTCCTAGCCCGCTCCGGCTCTTGCACCAAGGTAGTCATTGCCTTGCTCCACTGCACTGGGTCTTTACTCAGCAAAAAGCCAGACTCACCGTCTACGACTGTTTCCTTAGGGCCCCCGGAGTTGGAAGCTAGCACAGGCGTCTCCCGGACCATAGCTTCCAGCGGTACAATGCCGAAATGCTCATTGGAAGGGGTGTAAAGGACGGCAATGCTGTAGTGGATTAGGCTGCTTTTCTCCGCTTCCGCTACGTTTCGTAGGAAGACCACTTGGGCTTCTGGTCTGGCTGTTTCGAGGGTGTTAGGAGTGTCGGTGAGGAGACTTAAGGACTTAGCCAGAGTGACCAATTCGTCGAAATGCTGGACATTTTCATCCAAACGAGGGTCGAAACCTCCGGCTATGAACAACCTGGCTCTCGGCTTGGCCAGGGCGTAAGCCTGTATTGCCAAAGCGATGTTTTTCTTCCGTTCGTAGCGATTGAGGGAGAGGAAATAGGGCTGAAGGGCCAGAGCACTAGGAGGGGACTGCAGTGTGGGAATGTCTGTGTTGACGCTAGGGTAAAGCACCTGCAGGTTGTTAGTCGCAGGGAGGCTGAACGCACGTTCCACTGTTGCTTTGGTGAATTCGCTATTAACCAAGACATCATCCGCTGTCTTGAGTCCGAAGCCTTCCAGCCAGTCCAACGGCACTCGATAGAGTCGCTTGAGCAGGCCACGTCTGTCTGTGCTGAGGAGTTTATCCGGGTAATGGCAATAAAACACGGATTTCGCCTGTGAAAGTTTGAGAATAGGCAGCACCGCTGAAATCTGATCCACAATTATCACATCGAACCAGCCTCCATACATGACCACGAACAGAGTGGCTAGCAGCATCCTGATATACGCACACAGTGCTACTCCTCGGACTAGTATTGACCTAGGGAACCAGTGGCCTCGCACCTCCACTGTCAGCTGGCCGTCCTTGGTTTCTGGAAAGCAGTGGTCAGGGTCGTGGTATGGGGTGTAGATCTTCACTTCGTAGCCCTTGCTTTTCAGTGCAAGCGCTAGACTGATTACCAGCTGCTCTGCTCCACCTATGCCCAAGTCGGGGTGAATGAAAGCGACTCGCTTGGGCATATGAGACTTTTATGGCGGATGAGAAGGTGCATGGAGGGGCGCCAGACCAGTTGGAAGACGAGCCCAGTGTAGCCAATGGCAGCGGAATTGTGATTTGGACCATCAGTGGAGACCAAACTGAGATAGTTCCCAACCCTGCCTACAAACCTCCACAGGCCGGCAAAGTTAAAAGTCTGAGTTCTGCTCAGCTGTCGTCTACAGGCACTTTTGAACTGGGAGAGGAGCCTTCTCATACCGGGCAGAGGGAAGAGACTGGGGCAGTGCGAGGACGCATAGCCTACAGTGTGTTGATGACTCTAGTGGGCCTGGCACTGATAGTCGTGGGCGTTGTCAGCGAAGTGAAGTCCACAGTCCCAGGAGGCGGCGTGCCTTTCTGGGTGATTGGAGTGCTGCTGCTTATCCCTGGAGTTTACTGCGTGTGGGACAGTGTGGCTACGTACCAACAAATGCAGCAGACGGATAGACAGCAGATCTTTAAGGACGACCAAGACCCGTGAAATATAATAGTCATGGCCACGAGAAGACGCGACCTGCCCTCCAAGGACCTGACCCGTCCTAGCAAGGAGCAGCAAGATATACTCACACAGCGTCTCCAAACGCAACTAGAAGGCATGATGACTGGCAAAGCCTCCACTGTGAGGACTGGGGGAGACATCAAGCCTGCCGGGGAAACTTCCTTCGTGAGGTTCACGTCCAGTGCAGGGACGCAGCGCATAGTGCACATGCACGAAGCTCCTCTGGACCCACTGGAGCCTGTGCGCTTCAAACACCGCAGAGTTCCTCGCGGACCCATGGACGACGCTGTGCCCATCCAGCGCAGTCCTCCGAGGAAACTGACAGCGAAGGACCAGGAGTTGTGGAAAATCCCGCCCTGCATTTCCAACTGGAAGAACAACAAAGGCTACACCATTCCCCTGGAAATGCGCCTCTCCGCAGACGGCCGCCACTTGCAAGACCGCACCGTCTCTGAAAAGTTCCCGAAGTTGGCCGAGGCTCTGTATGCAGTGGAGCGCAAGGCTAGGGAGGAAATCGACATCAAAGCCAACATTGAAAAGCAACTGGCTGTGAAGGAAGCGCTGCGCAAGGAGGAGGAAATGCGCGTCATTGCAGCGCAAGCCCGACTCGAGCGACTCAAACTTATCAAGGAGGACCAGGACGGAGGGTCATCTGGGGAGGACTCCGCTGAAGGGCGAAATGACCTGCGCTATAAGGCAAATCGGGAAGTGGAAAGGGACTACCGTATGCGGCACAGGAAGCAAAAGACGGACTCTCTAGCCCAGCGAGACATCAGTGAGAAAGTGGCCCTGGGCCAGACTGTACCCACTGCTTCGGAGTCGATGTTTGACCAGCGCCTCTTCAACCAGAGTCAGGGCATGGACGCTGGGTACGCTAGTGAAGAGGACTACAACATTTACGACAAACCGCTCTTTCAGGACCGCTCGCAGGCCAGCATTTATCGCAACGTCCGCGACCCCGAACAAGAGCCTGAAGGACGTTCCCGGCCAGTGGAGTTCGAGCAAGTGCAGGAGGACGAATTCGGCCTGGGCTCTCTGGCGAAGAAAGCACGCAAGCAGTTCGACGGAGACTAGGTATGGCAATAAAGCATGGGCGACAGGCCAGCCACTGCCACTAATGGCCCAGTACCTCAGCACCACACACAGCGCTTCGACCTGGACTCTGTGGTGTTTACGAGCTATTTCGACTCTGGGAACCTCGGCCGAGTGGAGAAAGCCGCCCCGGAAGTCTACCATGTCTGGACTGCGCCTGACTGTGCGGACACAGCGGCTGAGGCCACGTGCAGGTCTTGGTTCTACTTCAAGGTCACTGCGCCTAAGGGAGTCATGCTCACTATAGTGGTGAAGAACCTGAATCTGCAAGGCAAGATTTTCAGAGAGGGACATAGGCCTGTGTACTGCGGGGCAGACAATGTATGGACCCGAGAGACTGGACTTATCACTTACCAGGCAGCGGGAGAGGACTTGAGTCTATTTGAGGTCACTTTCCGACACCACTTCACAGAGGAAAGCATCAGTTTCGCCTTTTCTTACCCGTGGAGTTATGAGCAGAACCAAGTGTTTCTCGCTCACTTAGTCTCCAGCGTGTCTCCAGACATCTACATCCACCGGGAAAACCTGATCCCCTCCCTGGAAGGACGGCGCTGTGACCTGCTCACCATCTCTTCCTACGACAACATCACTGACCAGCACGAATCGCACCCCGCTCCTCTCTTCCCTGAAGGTATGCGTCCCTATCGCTTCCGGGACTGCAAGAAAGTGGTATTTGTCACTGCCCGAGTCCACCCTGGCGAAACCCCTGGCTCTTTCATGCTTAACGGCTTTCTGAAGTGGGCGTGCAGTGCTGACCCTAGAGCTGTGGAGGCTCGCAAGCACTTCGTTTTTAAGGTTATACCGATGCTGAACCCTGACGGAGTGTTCCGAGGGTACTACCGCACTGACACAATGGGTCTTAACCTGAATAGGTTCTATCAAACTCCGGATATCAATACAGCGCCCACAATCTGGGCTACTCGCGCTGTAGTAGTCGCCGAGGCCCCGAGACTCTACTTCTACGTAGACCTGCACGGACATGCCGCCAAGCGAGGCATCTTCATGTATGGGAACTACCTAGATTTCCCCAAGCAGGTCGAAGCCTTCGCCTTCGCCAAGCTAATGGCTGCGAACTGCGCCAACTTCGACTTCGAAGGGTCCAACTTCACAGAGCGGAACATGAAGGCCAAAGACAAGAGAGACGGCCTGTCGAAGGAAGGCTGCGGACGTGTGGCTCTGTACAGAGCGACAGGACTGGCGCTGTGCTTTACTATGGAGGCGAACTACCATAGTGGCGCTGTTGTCAACACTTTGGCTGAGTCGGGACTGCAGGAGCCTGCAGAGGCGCAGACTGGGTCGAAACTGTATGAAAACGGACCGCCTGTGTATACTGTGGAGATATTGGAAGACGCGGGGAAGGCCATTGGACTCTCTCTGCTAGACTCCATTGATAAGAACCCCTGTTCCAGAGTGCTGAAAAGTGAGTATGCCAGTCTGCAAGGAGTGCAAGTAGCAGCTGCCGAGTTCACTGCCACCTTAGTCCCCTTCCGCTTCAACTCCGACATCAAGAAGCTGCTCAAGAACCGCGACCAACTCCTCGCCTTCCTTTCCAACGCCCCCACTGTCCCTAAGAAAAAGCAGGAAAAGGCTCCTGAGAAGCGCAAGCCTGAGCCTAAGGCCAAACCCCCTCCCCGGCCTCCACCCCGTCCCCGCACAGAAAAGGTGGAATTGCTGCGTGACTCCAGCAAAACAAAGACACAGGCTCCAGCCATTGTTAACGTCAAAATACGGAACTTCGTCATGCCGAAACCTATCTCGCCTCGTTCTGAAGCGAGAAGGGGAGTCGGCAGTCCCGCGACTCGGGGGAACTGGAAGCCAGGGTCGAAGCCGCGGAGAACCACCAACTCCACCCACAATCGCAAGGATAGCAACTCCTCGAGGTCAGGCAGTTCACCAGTTATCCGGGAAGCCAGACTCCGGCTACACAGCCCATACAGACGCCGCAACATGCCGATCTCCTTCGAGACAGAGCAAATCATCGAAGTGCCCGCGGAGTAGCCTAACCCATCCTGCGATTACTCACTAGTCATCCACGAGCTTTGAACTAGCTCCCGCACCGACAGTCTCGCAGCGGCCCTCCGAGTCAGCAACTTCTCCAGCAGCAGTCTCGCGCTTAGACTCACTTCTTCCCACTTGCCTGAGGCAAAGTGCAGCTTTTTCTTGAGGATTCTGAGCGCCACTTCCTCGTCTGTCTTGCCGAAGAAGGGAGTTGTGCCGTGCAGGAGGATGTAGAGCAAAACGCCTAGACTCCAACTGTCTGCCTTTTCATTGTACTGCAGCCGGGAGATTATCTCCGGACAGACATACTTTAAAGTGCCCACTGGTTCGTCTGAAAACTGCCCAGGACCAAGGAAAACCGCTAGGCCGAAGTCGATTAGCTTGGCATGAGGCAGTTTGCCGTCTAGGCTGAGAAGCACGTTTTCCAACTTGATGTCTCGATGCACGACTCCGCGTATGTGCAGGAAGTGCACTGCTCGAGCCACATCCGTCATTATGCACCTCGCAGCCTCCTCACTGACACAGAAGTTCTGCTGCTGCAGCCAGCTGAATAGTGTGCCTCCAGCCACTAGTTCTGTCACGATGTAGATCCTGACACTGGTTTCGAATACGTCATAGAGCTCCAGCAAGTTCTCATGTGTGCCCAGCTTCAACACCTCGATTTCTCGTCTAATGCGCAGCTCTGCCTTCGCATCCAGGTTGTCTTTGGAGATTATTTTAACTGCGGCTGCTGCTCTGCTGCTGCGGTCCTTGGCTTTGAGCACTTGGCCGTAGGCCCCTTCTCCCAGCAATTCGCCTGTTTCGTAGTAGTCGTCAAACCAGCGGTAGCCTGTGGCCTCCACAATCCTGGACACCCACTCGTCCCTCTCTGCTTCTGATTCCGCTTCGAATGAATAGGAAAACCGCTGAGTCCGAAGTGTGAATTCTGTGGCTTCTAAAGGCTCCACAAAGAGGCCTTTGAGCAATATCAGACTTTTCATGTGTGACTTGTCTATGCTGTTGAAACAGTATAGAGCTTGGTGTCTGAGTTCAAAGAACAGTCGTCTGCCCTGGAAGCGCAAGGATCTCAGCACCCCGTCACTAGTCTCTGCACAGCTCTGGGAAGGACAGGAGTGGACCAACATGAACGTGTCCTCGATAACAGGCGGCAAACTGGTCAATAGAGCCTGCAGCACTTCGTCGAAAAAGTCCCACTGGCTTTCAATTCCTTCCATCACGTCTTCAAAGGACAGCACAGCGTGAGGACCGAACACGGCTTTGAGCCGGTCGTCCAGGTTCCAGCTCTTTTGCACCTTGGCTCCGCAGCGCAGACAGGCCGAGGGCAGGTAGTGACACAGCACTCGCACTTCCTCAGGGATGATGAAGCCTTTGTGGTTGAAGTCCACCACTTCGAAGACGATCTTCGCCACTTCGCTGTAAGTCCCACGGTGGAGTGACATTAGTCCTTCCACGAACTCTGCCCGAGACAGCTGGCCGTCTTCGTCCTGGTCCAGCGCCCTGAAGAACTGCTCCCCAAATAGGCCTGGTAGGGTTGTACACTTCAAGAAGTGTAGCAGGTTTATCCCAGGTGTGGGCAGCAGACATCTCCGTGCGATGTCTTTGAACAGTTTGCTCAGCAGCTTACGCTCGCGCTTGGCCTGCACTGCCGAGCACACACCGAAAGAGGCCTTTGATGACAGCGAAATTGCGGCCCTACACATATTTTTATAGAGAAGATGTGGGTGTGACGTACGTGGAGTAATTTGCATCTAAGGAAAAGTGGAGGTAGGGGCTGGACTAGATGGTGATTGGGTTGGAAGGTTAGGGCACTTCATGGCTCTGCTCGGGAGACTGGAGCAATGGATGGCTGAGAGAAACATGATGCTGTGACGGACATGCCTCCCTTTGTTAGAAGCGAGTGCCTTATATTTATTCCGCCTAAGTCTCCCTATCGAGCGAAACTGCCTCCTCTGTAGTCACAGCCCCAGCCCCTGTCCGAATTACGAGAGAAATGCAGAAAACCTCTAAAGCCTGCACTACCACCAGTTCTCCACTCCTTCCTTGAAACTCAGGTACTTCGCTGCGTCCAGTCCTGCACTCTCCATCCGAACCGCCTTCCCATGCCGTGCTCCACCGAGAAAAGCCCCACAAGTCACGTATTTCCCCTCTCGCTCGCACCCGAATCCCTGCAACTCCCCTGCTTCGAACTGGCCCGACAGAGTCCTTTCCCCCATTGTCATGTGTCCCAGTCCTGTCATTTCCCCTTGCTGGAATTCCCCACTGTATGAGAAGTTCAGAGCTCTGAAATGGCCGTAGCCACTGAAGCTGTCATTTACGAACTCCCCTGTGTATATGTAGGCAGTGTCAGGCCAGTGTTTATCTTGGAAACTCACATTGGCTACATCAGGGAACTGCACCCAAGTGCCCAGTCCCTGTCTGCGCCCAGCCACCAGGTCACCTTCGTAGTACCAGTTCTCAGAGGAGTTGAACACTCGGCCTTTGCCGGAGCACTGGTCATCTCGAAACTCACAGTCCTGTATGCTGCCATCTTTGAACAGTCTTTTCCCGGGGCCGTTCTCCATTTTCCCAGCCTTGCTCATCATTCTGACAGTCATTTCCCCTTCCTTCGTCCACAGAATGTACCAGGGGTAGGCAAGTACGCCGGGCATGCCTATGTGAATAGCGTTTTCGCAGGAGCAGATGACTTCGTACCCCTTCGGGAGCTGGTCTGCGCGGACATTCCAGACTAGGAAGGTGTTGTAAGCGGCGGGGCTGAGGTGCTCTTTGGCCAGGTCTTTCAGGAAAACCACGTTGGAGCGAGTGTGAATCAACAGGATTCCTCCAATCATGGACGCGATACTGAGTGCGAACACTGCCGAACGCCACATTTCTATTATCAGCTAGGGCAATGGCTGACATAGGGAGAGATTAGTGGCCTGCATTAGCGTAGAATAGCAGATAGGCGCTACCGCCAGTCTCCGGCTCAGGGATGGAGTAGGCCTGGGAGTCGTCAAAGCGAGCCCACTTGCCTGCGTGCCGACAGTCTCTGAGTAAAGCTCACGCGACGTAGTGGCCGGAAGCCAGACTGCCGGTGTGGTGCACGACTCCGAATAGGGAGTAAACACCCAGATGCACAGATTTGTCGGTAGAGTGAGGAGCGAATGGCTGCATGTTCAGACGTTCAATCGGAAATTGAACCTCTGTGTCCAATTTCCGCCTCAGAACTGAAGAGCTGGAAAAGCGCTTTAGATGAACCACCAACACCTGCGGCAGTCTCCACAGCGTCATTTCCATATAACTCCTGCCAGTCGCTAGACAAACTTCACACCTGTAATCACTCATTTCCGAGACAGCTACGAAGGCTCGCAGACAGGCTTCCAAAGAAGTACTCCTCCCTGCAGGGATTTGTATCGATAAGTCGAGAAATGTGTCGTAAGCAGCTGACTTGCTTCCGCATTTCCCACATGTAGTGACTGCTATTAGCTGTCCTCCGAAGAAGTCAGTAACTACGGAGTCGTCTCTGGTTCGGTGAGATTGCAGCCATTTCGCAGCTGCAGTTTCATAGTTTTGGCCTGTTTTTAGCTCTCTATAAGGCTCTTGGAACTGGGCTCGGTTCAGGTCTTGATGTAGACCGTCGAGGGTAAATCTGAGAAATTCATGTGCGTCTTGTTGGGAGTAGCCACGGAATTGAGGGGCAAAGCGACTAATTAGCAGTTTGAATTGGTCGGGAGAGACGGAATTCCTACTCTCTCGCATAAGACGGAGAAGTACTGCGAAGCTTGCAGCGAACTGTCCAGCCAGTTTCGACTTGCGGTTGATCTCACTGGATGGAGTGCTGAGGAAATCCTCAATAAAGCGAGGAGTGTGTGCAAGACACTGCAGCACAGAGTTCAAAAAGCAGGTATTTCCCAGGTTATTCAGCCCCACTAGAGTCCTAGGCAGTGGACTCGCCGCCCTCCGCTTCCATTCCTCAGTCACCACAGGCTGTTGCTGATAAGGCGCCAAAGGCCCCAAGCGATCAAGGACTCGGGAGGGGGTTTGGCGGGCTGCGAGTTCGCCAGCACTAACAAGTGAGGACTTGCTGTGTTCTCCTTTGTAGGACTTTTGCAAGTGTCTCCAGTCACTGCTCTCAACTCTGTTCCGCAAGCCTAGAAATTGCCCAGGGGGGTAGGGAGATGTAGAGATCTGCGACCAGTCTTCGGGAGTGGGACTATGCAGCGGGATTGAGGCGTTAGGTGCAGGTGAGAGGAAAGAGCGGTGCTGCATAGAGCTAGCTTTAGGACTGCTACTTGCGTCTGCCCGAGAGCGAGGTTATACACAAACTCTCAGAGAGGTCAGGTCGCTCTTCCCCGTCGTCCTCTTCCATGGGCACTGCAGTGCCTGTGAGTCCGCCCACTGACCGCTTATAGTCCAGCATCATTTCCTTGAAGACCTGGAAGTCACTGAAGCTCAGCAGCATTTCAAACAGCGGTCCGTCGATTTCGTCCTGTCGCCTTTTGAGCATGTTCGCGAACTCGTCCATACGCACATCCGCAAGTCGATCCTCTATGTACCTTTCAATAGTGGCCAAGTACTCTTGGAAGATAGTCATGTAGATGAGTTTATTCTCTTCGTCGTCTGTGAAGTGCTGAGCGTTCCGCTCGTAAAAGGCAGTTTGCAGGGCGCAGAATTCCGCACTCATCACTGCGTCCTGCAGCCGCCCTACGATAGCATCGAAGTGGTCGTCTTCTGCACAGCTGCCGCCTGAGTGAATTAGCACCTTGGGTGATCTCGAACTCAGTGTCTTCCTCGTCCCCCTGGTCCTCCTCATCCACTTCGATGTCTTCCTCGACCTCCTCCATCTCCTCATCCTCTGCCTCGTGTCCAAACCTTCCGCTCGCCATTATCCTAGATAAGACTTGGCTCTGAGGGCGGGGGAGCAAGTGTAGTGTAGTTTGGTTATCACGTCTGCATATCACGCAGAAGGTCGTGGGTTCGATCCCCATCGCTTGTACTCTTTTGCAGAACATGGAGAGGCGAAATACAGCGGACGAGTACGACTACTTGCTCAAAATCGTCATTATTGGAGACCCGGGAGTCGGCAAAAGCTGTCTGCTGTTCAGGTATGTGGACAACCTTTACAATGAGAACTACATCTGCACTATTGGTGTGGACTTCAAGATCAGGACGATTTCCCTCGGTGGCAAGCAGGTGAAACTGCAGATTTGGGACACTGCAGGGCAGGAGCGCTTCAAGCCCATCAGCAAGTGCTACTTCCGGGGCTCGCACGGCTGCCTAGCTGTCTTCGATGTAGGCCGCAGAGAAACCTGCCTGAATGTCCAGAACTGGATCCGCGAGTACAAGGAAAACAACACGGGCAGACCGATTCACAATGTAGTGCTCATTGGGAACAAAAGCGACCTAGTGGAAAGAGCAGTTCCCAGGGAGGAAGGCGAGGCTTTGGCAGGGAAGCTCGGCTGCACCTACCTCGAAGCTTCCTCCAAGTCTGGCTCTAACGTGGGAGAAGCCTTCGAAGCCCTGGCCAAGGAAATCATCGCCACACTAGGCAGCGACTTGAAGGTCAGCAAGGACGCTTCCAAGTTCAAAGTGGCGGGCGTCCCGATCAGAGATCCAGAGCAGAGCAAGACGCATGCCAAAGGCGGCTGCTGCGGCTAACTAGTTTGCAATGGACAAAGCAGATTTCGAAAAGGCACTGGGGACCAGTACTGCCTTCAGCGCACTTCGGGAAGAAGTGGCGGGACTTAGGCAAGACGTAATGCTGCTGAAGGAAGTCAGGAAGGAGCTGGAAGGCGGACTTGCAGCTTTGGAGAAGAGACTGACACTCTGCAGACGAGATGTGGACAAAGGGCTGAAGCGACTGGACCAAGGAGTCAGTCGACTAGAAAGCTTTGGCCAGGAAATGACCAAAATCACAGTGTCGTTCGATGATATTTACTCCGATTTACGGCTAAAAGCGACTCAGCAGGACCTGAACTGTCTCGAAAACAGCCTGCGTTCCTTTTGTCCGCTCACACAGGTGCAGCAGCTGCAGTACACACTAGACTCCAAGGCCAGCCTCACTGCAGTAGAAGAACTGAGCGGCAGTCTTGCAAAGCTCACAGCCAGTGCATATGCAGACTTCCCATTGAAAACAGACCTGCAAGCCGCTGTGCACACTGCCATTGAAGAAGTCCAGGGGATGCTAGCAGACTATGCGAAGGAAAGGGATTGCTTGCTGCGCAGCAAGGAAAGCAGCACTAGTCAGCAGCCTCGTATCAAGGAAATCTCGGAGACTATCACTGGGTTGACTAGACAAAGCAGGGAAACGGTGGCTTGTATAGAGGATTTAAAGGCTAATTTGCAGAGAAAAGTGGGTTTCGACGCTTTGGAAGAAGTCAATGGACGGTTTCAAACTGTCCCCAGAACTTCAGATTTCTTGCAAGTTAGACAGGAAATGAGCAAATTCGAGCAACACTGCGGCCAACAAATCACTCAAATGACCGCCATTCTACAGGCCCAAGAGACTGTTTTGGCCCGCTACGACGAAGTTCTGCTGGAAAAGGCCTCGAAACTGGACCTGCAGAACATCAATGAACGGCTCCGCACCTACTGCAAAGCCACTGATATAGAGTCCAAAATACGCAATTTAGACTCTATGCTGGATACAGTTTCCTGCGCAAACAGCAATCAAGGCCAGGCTATAAGGGAGCTGAGCAGCAGCTTAGCTGACGTACTGCAAGCAGCGAAGTCAGTGCGAGCAGACCGAAGGGATGTCGGTGCACTGAAGGAAAGGATGGAGGAGCTGTACGTGGGCAAGGCTGACAGAGTGGACTTGCTGCAACTCGCAGAGCGCAAAGCCAGCATAGACGAGTTCCACCGGACCTTACAGTGCGTCGACATCCTGCACAGACTCATGAAGATGTCTGCAGTGCTGATTTGCCACTGGTTCAAAGGAGTTCCGAAGGCGCAAGACCCGAAGTACGCAGAGGCAGCTCGCAGAGAGTGGCTGAGCAAGCATGCGGAAATGGTGGTGAAGTGGGCCACTGAGTTTTCCCCACTCCACCCTGACCTGCAACTGCCTGAGGAAGCCTGGGTGCTGCCCACTCCCTCGCACAGTCCTGTGCCCCAGACTGAGTCCCCACATGTTAATTCCACACATAGACGTCTCAAAACGAGGGCCATCAAGTTGCCAAGCATCGATACAACCTTCTAGACTTCTCTAAGCTACGGCAATATGGTCGGTTCGACACTCTCAAGTGCGTTTGAAACCCCAGGCTTAGCAGCAGGCATCTTTAGTAGTGATTGTACGTCACTCAGTTCCATGCCCTGACTGCCTACCTCCCTACCTAATGCCTGCCTTCGTGCTGTAGTTTATGCTATAGAGGTTATCATAGATGAAGGAAATTAAGCCAATTCGACTTGAGAGAATTGTAAGAGCAGCAGAGAGGTGAAGCATACCCCGGGAGACAGCATGCTCCGGTCATTCTGCCAAGTTCGCTTGAAAAAGCGCTTTGTGCGTACTACCTGTTCGAGGTGTTTCGGTTAGGTGAACTATTTCTCTAGTTTTGTTATAAAATGGAGGCAGGCAACACGCCATGTGTAGCTAAGCAGTA